>LFRM01139771.1_pt1 | contig 14708 bp, 18 predicted proteins | sample 618341 | NCBI WGS metagenome assembly LFRM01 (sample SAMN03654438, study PRJNA283298) | anaerobic digester metagenome | isolation source: pool of bioreactors CSTR01a, CSTR02a, and CSTR03a thermophilic anaerobic... | place: Denmark: Kgs. Lyngby | collected 2014-05-21 | reverse complement strand
CCCTTTTTAATCCAGCAAGGCTATATAATGCGTACGCCCCGTGGTCGTATGGTAACGCGCCACGCTTACCTACACTTCGGTTTACCTACACCCAAAAACATCTATAACCCAGAGCCACAGGACTTTTGCGATGACTAAGCCCGACTTTTCTCTGCCCGTGCGGGTTTATTACGAAGACACCGATGCCGGTGGTGTGGTGTATTACGTCAACTATTTGAAATTTATGGAGCGCGCCCGCACAGAGCGACTGCGCACACTGGGTTTTAACCAACATGAATTAGCGCAACTTAATACACTTTTTGTAGTCCATAGTGCGCAAGCCAGATATCATGCGCCGGCAAGGCTGGACGACGAATTACAGGTCACGGCCAATGTCAGCCAATTAAAGCGCGCACGGCTTGAATTTACGCAACAAGTCAGCCGCGTAAATGATGATAAATTACTCTGTGAAGGGCAATTTGTCATCGCCTGTATTGCAGCAGACAGCTTTAAACCCAAAGCAATGCCCAGTGCATTGTTTGATATGTTTCAAAATAACGTATAACTCATAAATAGGAGGTCTTGTGGGCGCTAATCAAATTGATTCTATGTCAATGTGGAGCCTAGTCAGCAATGCCAGTTTGCTGGTGCAGATGGTCATGCTGCTCTTAGTGGCCGCCTCTGTTATTTCTTGGGTGATTATTTTTTCTCGTGGACAAATGCTCAGAGCAGCCCGCAACAGCCTAACTCAGTTTGATGAGCGCTTTTGGTCTGGCATTGACCTAGCTAGGCTCTACCGTGAAACCTGCAGCAGGCCTGACGAGCACGGCGGTAGCGAACGTATTTTCCAGGCCGGCTTTAAAGAATTCTCCCGTTTACGCCAGCAACAAAACATGCAACCCGATGCCATCATGGATGCCGTGGCCCGGGCGATGCGCGTAGCCATTTCAAGAGAAGAAGAAAGGCTGGAGCAAAACCTGCCCTTCTTAGCCACCGTGGGTTCAACCAGTCCTTACGTGGGTTTGTTTGGTACTGTGTGGGGCATTATGAACTCGTTCCGAGGTTTGGCGCAGGTGCAACAAGCCACTTTGGCCACCGTCGCACCCGGTATTGCCGAGGCGCTAATCGCCACGGCTATTGGCTTATTTGCCGCAATTCCGGCCGTAGTTGCCTACAACAGATTTTCAGCCCGAGCTGAAATCCTTATTGCCCGCTACTATACGTTTGCCGATGAGTTCCAAGCTATTCTGCATCGCAGCGTCCACACACCAGCGCAATGAGACATCCCATGGCTCGTATCCGCAACCGCAGAAAACCCGTATCCGAAATGAACGTCGTACCCTACATCGACGTCATGCTGGTTCTGCTGGTCATTTTTATGGTCACCGCACCCATGCTCAATCAAGGGGTTAAGGTTGATCTACCCCAGGTCAGCAGCGAAACCCTGCCGCAAGACAATAGCGCCGTCATTTTAACCATATCCATCAAGGCCGATAAAACCTATTTCTGGACGACCGGCACTGAGGTTGATGTCGACACCGTACAAGATAAAGCAGTTAGCTTGACAGACATGATCAAAGCCGCCAGAGCCATTCTTGCTACCAATGCTCAGCAGGGGAAAAAAGTGCAGGTGTATGTACGTGCGGATAAAAAAGTAGATTACGGCAGCGTAATGAGTGCCATGGGCGGCTTGCAACAAGCAGGTGTCACCGACGTAGGCCTGATTACCGAGGCTCCCTAATGCGTACGCCACCCGTCAAAAAAAAGCTATTTTGGCCGATTTTATGGGCTATAGCCTTACACGTCCTGCTGTTTGCTCTACTGTTTGTGAGCTACTCACACACACCGGATCTGCCGCCTAGTCGCCCGATTGTCAAAGCAACTCTGTATCAACTGGAATCACAAAACAAAGCCACAAGCCAATCAGCTCAAAAAATCACGGGCGAGGCCGAAAAAACTGCGGCCAAACAGTTTGATCACGAACAACTAGAACAAAAGAAACGTCAAGAACAAGAAGCCGCTGCCAAGCGCAAAGCCGAGCAAGAACGCCAAGCAGCGGCCAAAAAAGCTGCTGACGACAAAAAGAAAGCCGAGGAACAAAAGCATGCCGCTGAACAAAAAGCAGCCGAGCAACGCAAGCTAGAGCAACAAAAAGCAGAAGCAGCCAAAAAAATCGCTGCCGATAAAGCTAAAGCAGAAAAAGCCGAAGCGCAGCGTAAGAAAGCCGCCGAGGAAAAGAAAAAAGCTGAAGAGGCGGCCAAGCAAAAAGCACTAGCTGAGCAAAAAAAGAAGGAGGCCGAACAGGCAGCCAAGTTAGCGGCAGAAAAAGCACGCGAAGCAGCCCGAAAAGCCAAAGAAGACAAAGAAGCCGCCGCACTGGCTGAGCTTTTAAAACAAGAAACTCAGTACCAGCGCGCTATGGCAGATAAGCAAGCCGAACAAGACATTGCCAACATCAACGATTTGATTATCCAGTTAGTCAGTTCGCACTGGATACGTCCCGCTGGTGCACGCAATGGTATGCAGGTTGAAGTGCGTGTTGACATACTGCCAGATGGAACCATCAAACATGCAGCCGTCTCCAAGAGCAGTGGCAACCCAGCTTTTGATAACTCCGCGCTGGCTGCTATCTTGAGCGTGGGGCGTGTACGTGAAATTCAAAGTTTAGACCGCGCCGTTTATGAGAAAACCTACCGCCAATTGACTATGGCATTTAGACCCGAGGACTTAGGCCTGTGAAGACCATTCTACGCATCGCTTTAGCATCATTTTTTGCGTTTACCAGCTCACTACTCGCAGCTCAACCACTGGTGATTACCAGCGGCTCTGATCGTGCCATGCCGATTGCCGTGGTGCCTTTTGCTTGGAGCGCTGGCACCCTGCCAGAAGATCCAGCCAAAATAGTCAGTGACGACCTCTATAACTCTGGTTTGTTTGCCCCGATTGACCGCAACAACATGATTAGCATGCCCGCTCACGCAGAAGAAATTATTTTCCGCGACTGGCGCGCAGTAGGCGCACAATATCTGGTTATTGGCCACGCCGAGCGCCTTGCCGATGGTCGCATTCAAATCAATTACGGCCTGTACAACGTAGCCGCACAACAACAAGTATTCTCAGCCAACACCACAGGCAGCGAACAACAGCTACGCGATTTAGCGCACCACATTTCTGATCATGTATTTAGCAGCATCACCGGCACTAAAGGCTCATTCTCAACGCGTATTTTATTCGTTAGCACCAGCAAAAACGCCAACGGTGTGAAAAGCTATAACCTGCATCATGCCGATTACGATGGCGCACGCGCTAGAATATTGCTGCAGTCGCCCGAACCCATTCTCTCACCAGCCTACGCACCTGATGGCAAACGCATTGCTTATGTCTCGTTTGAACAGAAACGCCCACGCATTTATGTTCAAGAAATCGCCACCGGTAAGCGCGAGCAGGTCACCAATTTTGAAGGTTTAAATGGCGCGCCTGCTTGGTCGCCCGATGCCAGTAAACTGGCTTTTGTACTATCTAAGGACGGCAACCCAGAAATCTATGTGATGGATATGACCAGTCGCGCTGTGCGCCGCGTCACCAACCACATGGCTATCGATACAGAACCTTTCTGGGGCAAGGATGGACAAACGCTGTACTTCACCTCCGACCGCTCCGGTAAACCACAAATTTACAAAACCAATATCAATGGCGGCAATGCCCAGCGGGTTACTTTTGTGGGCAACTACAACGCCAACCCTAAGCTTTCAGCCGATGAAAAAACCTTAGTGATGATTCACCGCCAAGACGGTTTTACGGTATTTAAAGTAGCCGCCCAAGATCTGCAAAAAAACCGTCTACGTATTTTATCCGGCACCAGTTTAGATGAGTCCCCCACTGTTGCGCCCAATGGAAGCATGGTAATCTATGCCACGCGCCAGCAAGGCAAAGGAGTGCTGATGTTAGCCTCGCTTAATGGCCGAGTACGTCTTGTATTACCAGGCATCGTAGGCGAAGTTCGTGAACCTGCTTGGTCGCCTTTTTTAAACTAAACTCTTAACAGGCATCTTGGAAAACCATGGCGGCCTGAGTACCTTTACAACCTAACAATGTGTGGAGCTTTGAAACATGGACATACTTAAATGCGGTAAATTAACAGCCTTATCCTTAGCCCTTGTGTTGGCTGTAGGTTGTACAGGCAAAAGCGGCAAAACGGACTCTGACATTACCGATCCTAACGCTGGAATTAGCACCGGCACTGCTGGACAGTCCGGCGTAGATAGCGGTTTTGGTAGCGAGTTTGATTCCGCATACGGTGATGAAGCAACTCTGCGCGCTATAACAACATTCTACTTTGCATACGACAGCTCAGAGCTCAGACCTGATGCGTTACGCGCCCTAGACGTGCATGCGCGTGACTTGCAGCGTAGCGGCGTACGTGTCGTGCTCGAAGGCCACACTGATGAGCGCGGTACGCGAGAATACAACATGGCTCTTGGTGAGCGTCGTGCACAGGCTGTACAGCGTTATTTAGTTCTCCAAGGTGTATCTCCTTCGCAGCTAGAAATCGTATCTTACGGTGAAGAGCGCCCTGTAGCAGATGGTCATGACGAAAGCTCGTGGTCACTAAACCGTCGTGTGGAATTACGTAAATAATCAAATGAAAAAGCTATCAACTACTCTGGTATTGGTGCTTGGACTGGGTGCTTCGGCACTCAGTCATGCCAATGAAAGACTAGCGGTTTCTAGCCAAGGTCAGCTGTATATGCAACTTCAGCAATTACAGCAAGAAGTGGCAACGCTACGCGGTATGCTGGAAGAACAACAGCATCAACTGCAACAAATTGAGCAAACCAATCTAGAACGTTACCAAGCCCTAGAACAGCGCACCGCTCCAGTAACGGAACAAACAACCTTCACTGCTGAGCCTGAAAAACTGCCGCAACCAACCAACCAGCGCGCCGAACAACAGCAACCTACTGCTGCTGAAACGGCTGACCCCGCTAAAGAGCAAGAATTTTATGATGCTGCTTTTAGCCTAATTCGCAAGCGTGAATTTGATACTGCGCAACAAGCCTTTTCGGGTTTTTTACGCCGCTACCCCAACGGACAATATGCTGCGAATGCGTATTACTGGCTCGGCGAAATCCATCTTGTTCAAGAGGACTTCCAAGCTGCGGGTAAAGCCTTTGCTACCGTTATCCAGAACTGGCCCGATCACAGCAAGGTTGCAGACTCCATGTATAAACTTGCCGATGTCGAGCGCCGCATGGGCCAACCTGAACGTGCCAAAGTCATACTGCAGCAGGTCACGGAACAGTATCCACGTAGCTCTGCCGCCAAACTCGCGCAGCAAGATTTACAGCGTTTATAAAACATACAGCTATTCTGTACCAGCAAACTAACTTAAGCAGAATAGCTACCCACCTATCTACTTGATATGCTTGTGTTTTTTATAATTCCTCACTCATATCACACAACATGAATTTACTTTACCGAACATTTAGCACTCAACTTGATTTAAATAGTGCAAATAAAAGCAAACTTTTATTTAAATCGAACAAAAAATGCCGTATTATGCGCCCCTCCAAATATGGGTCGTTAGCTCAGTGGTAGAGCAGTTGGCTTTTAACCAATTGGTCGCAGGTTCGAATCCCGCACGACCCACCACTTTCCTTTAGCAATTTTACGGTGTTTCCTGTAGCTATTTGCTTACTTAGCTTTTACTTGTTAACTTAGCGCCTCTTTTAAAACCACTTACTTTAAAAAGCATCGCTAGGCGTATTGAGGACTGGCAGAGATGACACAAATTGCTGAACGCATTCTAGTTCAAGCACACCTTGCAGCAAAACAAATCAAACCCCTGAGCGCAGAGCAGCAAGCAGATTATATTCAACAAATCGAAGCTGAACTCAAGCGGCAAAACGCTGTACTTGTCGCACACTATTACTGTGACCCTGTGTTACAGAAGCTCGCTGAAGATACCGGCGGCTGCGTTGCTGATTCTTTAGAAATGGCACGCTTTGGTAGTCAACATTCAGCGCAGACTCTAGTGGTCGCTGGTGTACGTTTTATGGGCGAAACCGCGAAAATTCTTAACCCTGAAAAACGCATCTTGATGCCAACGCTTGATGCTACTTGCTCGCTGGATCTAGGCTGCCCCATACAAGAGTTTTCCGCTTTCTGCGACCAACACCCTGAACGTACCGTTGTTGTCTATGCCAACACCTCAGCCGCCGTTAAAGCGCGCGCTGACTGGGTGGTTACATCCAGTTGTGCGCTAGAAATTGTAGAAAGTTTGATGGATAACGGCGAAACAATTCTATGGGCACCGGACAAACACCTAGGCAAGTACATTCAGCGCGAAACCGGCGCTGATATGCTGCTGTGGGACGGCGCCTGTATCGTGCATGAAGAATTCAAGACCAAGCAGCTTGAGGATATGAAAGTCCTATACCCCAATGCTGCTGTTTTGGTTCACCCTGAATCGCCTGAACAGGTAATTGAACTGGCGGATGTGGTCGGTTCAACCAGCCAACTGATTAAAGCCTCACAAGAAATGGAGCAGCAAGAGTTTATTGTTGCTACAGACAAGGGCATCTTTTATAAGATGCAGCAACTGAGCCCGAACAAACGCTTTATTGAAGCGCCTACCGCGGGTGAAGGTGCCAGCTGCCGTAGTTGCGCCAGCTGCCCATGGATGGCAATGAACACTCTGGAAGCCATGCTGCATAGCTTACAAACCAGCAGCAATGAAATCACGGTTGACCCGGCACTTATCCCCAAAGCTGTACGTCCATTACAGCGTATGCTGGACTTTACCGCCGCCGCTAAGCTCGCCGTTGCCGGTAACGCCTAATTGACATCCTACCCGGCCTGAAGACCGGAGATTCCTACGGCGCTCAGGCGCGGCATTGCCCCCTTTTTTGGTGGTTGTCCATGTAGGTCACGCCTTTAGGCTGACATGTCGCCCTAAAGGGGCGACCTTCAGGAGAGGCAAGCTCGGCAAAGGTCTCATCGCGCATAAGATGCGCTCCCACAATCCCATAACCCACAGCCCCACAGTAAAGCAAAGCGGTTAGCACGCAGTCGGTGGCTTGGCACAGCCCTTGTAAGAGCGCAACGGCAAGTGCGATTTTAGCCGCTAAAATTCTTTTTCTCATGTGATAACCTCTGAAGTGGCTTCAGGGTGGTCATCAATTAGCGTGCCACTGAATAATGGCTAATCGGTAGCTGACCTTGGCGACACCGTTAAAACGCCCGGCCTTATTTTTGTTAAATGTCGGTGTATGTACTGCTAGTAGTTGTTACTTATCCTCACTCCAAGGGTTAATAACTTTCAAACCTGCCGCTTCAAACGGGCTCGTATCTCTTGTTGCAACCATAAAGCCGCCGTCATGCGCTGTCGCTGCTATTACCGCATCTGCCGCTGCAATGCCGCTACCCGCCTTTTTTGCTGTTGCAAGTACATCCGCATAAGCCCTTGTGCAAGACATATCAAAAGGCAATACACGCCCCGCAAACAACGGCAACAGCTTCTCTTCAATGCTTTCACTAAGCAGTTTTTTACGCTTGCCGTTAGGCATCAGGGCAACGCCTGCGCGAATCTCCGCAACTGTCATTGCAGATAGATATAGCGTCTCAAGTGGCTGCTCGTTCAGCCAGGCTAAAACACGCTCATCAGGCTTTGCCCGGAACTGTTCAGATAGAACATTTGTATCAAGCAAAATCATTAAAAATTCGCCGCCCGTGCAGGTGAGTGGTCGCGCTCAAAACCCGCTGCTTCTTCATCAGTTAGCTTTACTTCACGCCCAATTTCACCCAACAGATTACCCAGCTTGACGCGCCCTTCAGGTTTTACTGCCTGCTCAAAAATGGCCAGCATTTCCGCCTGAAGTGATCTACCGTGCTGTGCTGCCCGGACTCGAATCGCTCTGTGCACTTCCTCGGGAACGTCCCGAACTGTTACTGCTCGCACCCCCATAATCAAACCCTCCTAACGTAGTCTGTGCTTTCAATTGTACAAAACGCTTTCAAAGATCGCAAGCACCTTTATTCTTTTGCCAGGCGGTAGCCTGGTAGCTTCGCAGAGCAGGATTCACGTTGAGCGCCGAAGGTGCGAATAAGTGCAGTGGAGAGGACACCATGCTTGCATGGTGGGCCTACTTCACACATCCTGCCCTGATCTCAGCCGTTGTTCTAAATTCGTGCAAAAACAGCCGCCATTTTTAATCTCACTTTTTGGTTACCTCGGTGCTGAGTCACAACCGAACACAACAAAGCAAAGGTAAAGCAACGCTGACAACGGACAAAGATCGGCAAAACAACGGTCAATGCTAAAAACTGTATTCAAGACATCTAGCCCTGGCGGGCTGTTTAAACGCCAAGGAAAAAACTGCCTGCCCCTCAAGTGTCAATATCAATTATTCAGCTCTGGGCATCATAATCTACCTTGCTACCGCCACCATTTCATCTTGGATTCCGTCAATTCTTTCCAGCAATCTCAGAATAGTGTCACGGCTAAAATTGGCTGTACGCTCGTCATCTGTTAGCCACCACTTCAACAATCCACCCAACCGCCCTAGGTCACCGCTTATCCTTGCCAGCTCACCTACTCGCTCATAATCAACTATGCTTTTTGCTTCATAACCCTGTCTGGACTTCTCCCAGTTCATTTCTAACGAATCCCAAGAAATCATCCATATCTTTATTTTCTGTCATTTCACTCGCCCCTATAAAAATAAGTACTGAACGAACCACAACTCCATGTATCTATTAAGCGGTCCATTCATCAATCATATCCGCCCAGTCCTGCAACATAGATGTACGCTGATCACGATACTCGGCTTTGTTATAAATTGCCCTTACGCCTTTTTGCTCATGTGCCAGGCATTTCTCTATCCAATCGGTGTTGTAACCGGCTTCATGGAGCAAGGTACTGGCTGTTCGCCTCAGGTCGCGCGGCCCAAATTTAGCAAGCGGCTGCCCTTCTTTCTGAGCCAGCTTGTAAGTCATCGTCATCACCCGGTTCAGCGTGGCACTGCTCATGGGGACGCCAGAATCGTAGCGTGACGGCAGAACATAATCCGTTCCGATACCATGCTGAAAGACCACCCAAAAATCAGGCAATAAAACCAATAAAAACAGTCAGTTAAGTAATTTCGATACCATGAACACACAGGTTCAAGCAGCATGGTATCGGCTATCACTCATGGCATCATGCCTCGATAATACCACCTTGGATACCACGCTCAAGCGGTGCTTCCCGCTGCATCAGTTGCCAAATACTGCCAGACATAAAAACAAAAAGCCCATGAAAACATGGGCTTATATGTTATTTAATGCCAGTCGCTACCAGCCAATGCCTAACGTGGAATCACTCCCACTCAATAGTCGCCGGCGGTTTGCTGGATACATCGTAGACGACGCGCGAGACGCCTTCAATTTCTTTGATGATGCGCGAAGAAACCTTCTCTAACAACTCATAAGGTAAATGCGCCCAACGTGCTGTCATAAAATCAATGGTTTCCACCGCGCGCAAAGACACCACCCACGCATAACGGCGCTGATCGTTGACCATGCCCACGGATTTGACTGGAATAAATACCGCAAATGCCTGGCTGGTTTTTTCATACCAACCGGCAGCGCGCAACTCTTCAATAAAGATATGATCTGCTTGGCGCAGTAAATCGGCGTATTCTTTTTTGATTTCACCCAAAATACGCACACCCAAACCAGGACCAGGGAACGGATGACGGTAGACCATGTCATGCGGCAAGCCCAGCTCCACACCCAGCCTGCGCACTTCGTCTTTAAACAGCTCACGCAGCGGTTCTACTAGCTCAAACTTCATGTCCTTTGGCAGTCCACCCACATTGTGGTGCGACTTAATGGTATGTGCTTTGCCGTGCTTCATCGCCACAGACTCAATCACGTCTGGATAAATCGTACCCTGAGCTAGGAAATCGATGCCTTCCAACTTGGCGGCTTCCTCATCAAACAGCTCAATAAAAGTGCGGCCAATGATTTTGCGCTTTTCTTCTGGGTCGCTAACACCTTTAAGCAAATCTAAATAGCGCTGCTCAGCATCCACGCGAATCACTTTAACGCCCATATTTTCAGCGAACATCTGCATCACCTGATCGCCTTCGTGCAAACGCAGCAGACCATGGTCAACAAACACGCACGTGAGCTGGTCGCCAATCGCGCGGTGCAACAATGCCGCAACCACTGAGGAGTCCACCCCACCAGACAAGCCTAACAACACTTTTCGCTCGCCCACTTGCGCGCGTACTTTAGCGATTGCATCGGCAACAATATTAGCCGGTGTCCACAGCGCCTCACAGCCGCAGTCCTGTAACACAAACTGCTCTACTAATGCCGGCGTGGTTTCGTCATAGGCAGCTTGAATTTTAATTTTCTGCGCCAGTTGGCTCACGTCATAACCAATGCTCAACACCGGCACTTGCAAGTCAAACAAGCAAGCTGGCGGTTGCGGATTGGCGGTTAACGGTTCAGTAGTAGGATCGTCCGATAAAATCACCCCACATGGCTTGAACGCCTTAATGCTGGCATCGTCCACATCAAAAGGATGAATCTCACAGTACACACCCGTGCCGCGCACCTTGCGGGCAATGAGTTGGGTGTACTCAGAACCAAAATCCAAAACCATAATGCGCTGTGCGTGAATATCTTGTCCGGCCATGCTGTTACTCTCAAAATTCTCTATACATTCGGTGAAAACAACAAACCGCCAATTCGGCGGTTTGTTGTGCGGTTTAACTAACGCGGTAGTTTGGCGCTTCCTTGGTAATCTGCACGTCATGTACGTGCGACTCCGCCATCCCTGCGCCCGTAATACGGGCAAACTCAGGTTTACTGCGCATTTCTTCAATCGTCGCGCAGCCGGTGTAGCCCATGGCAGCACGCAACCCACCCATCAACTGGTGGACAATCGCTGACATAGAACCCTTATAGGGCACACGACCTTCAATACCTTCTGGCACCAACTTTTCTGCCCCACCGGTTGAGTCTTGGAAATAGCGGTCAGACGAACCTTGCGCCTGCGCCATTGCACCCAAAGAACCCATACCACGATACGACTTGTAAGAGCGGCCTTGGAACAGCTCAATTTCACCGGGCGACTCTTCAGTACCGGCAAACATCGAGCCCATCATTACGGTGTCTGCACCCGCCACAATGGCTTTAGCCAAGTCACCGGAGAAACGAATACCGCCATCGGCAATCATCGGCACGCCTGTATCTTTTAGCGCTTCTGACACATTAGCAATCGCTGTAATTTGCGGCACACCCACACCCGCAACAATACGCGTGGTACAAATAGAGCCTGGGCCAATACCAACTTTTACCGCATCAGCACCTGCTTTGACTAAATCCAAAGCCGCTTCTGCCGTAGCGATGTTGCCACCAATAACCTGTACGTCTGGGAAGTTGTCCTTTACCCAACGCACACGCTCTAGCACACCTTTAGAATGACCGTGAGCCGTATCTACCACCACCACGTCTACACCGACAGCAGCCAAGGCGCGAATGCGCTCTTCGGTGTCTGCACCCGTACCCACAGCCGCACCAACGCGCAAGCGACCTTGCTTGTCCTTGGAGGCTAAGGGATAGCTTCTGGCTTTTTCAATGTCGCGGAAAGTTACCATGCCGCGCAACTGAAACTGCGCATTGACCACCAGCATTTTCTCGATGCGGTGCTCATACAGTTTGGCTTTGATTTCTTCCAAACCAGTACCTTCTTGCACGGTCACTAGTTTGTCTTTAGGCGTCATAATCGCCGCTACGGTATCGCACGTATTTGGGGTAACACGCAGGTCACGCCCCGTAACAATACCCACCAACTGCCCGTCATCAACCACTGGGAAACCAGAAAAACCAAGCTCTTCTGTTTGCTTGAGCAGGTCAAGGATTTTCATATCGGAGCTAACGGTAACTGGATCATGAACAATAGCTGTTTCGTAGCGCTTAACTTTGCGTACTTCAGCCGCTTGTTGCTCAATGGTCATATTCTTGTGAATGATACCGATGCCGCCTTCTTGCGCCATGGCAATGGCCAAACGAGCCTCAGTCACTGTATCCATAGCTGCCGATAGCAGCGGTATATTAATCTCGATCTCACGCGTCAGCCGTGTTTTTAACACAACATCCTTGGGCAAAACTTCGGAGTAACCGGGAATAAGTAAAACATCATCGAAAGTCAAAGCTTTTTGACTAATACGCAGCATAATCTGTGCTCCCAAACGGGATAAATTGAAGCGCAAAATTATAGCCTGATCCGCGCTTATTCTCAACGGGGGAAATTTGTGAATTTATGAATGCGCTATAAATGCACCGGGCGAAAACCTAGGTGCTTCTTCAGCTTTACCTTAGCATTTTATCGCGCCAACCTAACTTCAACCGCCCACACGCAAATGGCGCGCGCGCATGCCGCCAGCAAACAAAGTTAACGCAAACACTGCAATGCCCGCGCCAACCAACACAGTCACCCAGCCAGCACGCTGCTGCCAGTCCCAAGCCAGCCAATCTTCGATAGGCACATTAAGCCAAAAAACCACCGCCAGCATCAGCGCACAGGCCAGCAACAACCTTAGCGCAAACACACCCCAACCCGCCGCTGCTCGGTAAACACCCGCCTTGCGCAGCCCCCACAGCAACAAACTGGCATTAAGCATGCCCGACAAAGAGGTCGCCAGCGCCAGCCCCACATGCTGCAGCGGCCAAATTAAAATCAGGTTCATCACCATGTTTGCCACCATGCAAATCACTGCAATACGCACAGGTGTTCTCATATCCTGACGCGAGAAAAAGCCCGGCGCCAACACCTTAATCAACATGAACGTCAGTACGCCCAACGAATACGCCCGCAGCGCACCAGCCGACTGCTGCACATCCTGAGCGGTCATTTCGCCATAATAAAACAGCGTCGCAATCAAAGGCTCGGCCAACACACCCAAGGCCAAAGCAGCGGGCACGCCGACCAAAAGCACCATGCGCAACGCCCAATCCATAGTACCGGAGAAAGCTTTAGGGTCTTGCGCGGCATGCTGGCGTGACAGCGCGGGCAAAATCACCGTACCCACCGCAATACCAAATGCACCCAATGGCAGCTCAGACAAACGGTCAGCGTAATACAGCCAAGACACACTGCCTGTCACCAAAAATGACGCCAGCACAGTATCTAACAGCAGGTTAATCTGACTCACGCCCACGCCAAACAAGGCAGGCAACATCAGCAGCATAATCCGTCGCACACCTTCATCATTACGCTTGAGTTTGGGCGCAGGCAATAAACGGATTTGCCATAAAAAAGGCAGCTGAAAAAACAGCTGCGCCACACCCGCGATAAACACACCCCAAGCCAAGGCCATAATCGGCTGCTCAAACCAAGGTGACAACAATACTGTTGCGCTTATCATAGACACATTGAGTAGCACAGGGGTAAACGCCGGCACCGCAAAGCGTCCATAGCTATTTAAAATACCGCCACAAAAAGCGGTTAACGACACCAGCATCAAATAAGGGAATGTGATGCGCAGCAACTCGCCTGCAAGCTGTAGCTTTGCAGGCTCGTTATGGAATCCCGGCGCAAACAGCATTATTAGATAAGGTGAAAGCACCACACCTAAAGCGGTAATACCCGTTAAAACCAAACCCAGATAACCTGCAGTGCGGTCTACCAGCTGTTTTACATCGGCCAAAGTGCGTTTTTGTCTATATTCTGATAACACGGGCACAAAGGCTTGCGCAAAAGCGCCTTCGGCAAATAAGCGTCGCAAAAAATTAGGGATTTTAAAGGCGATAAAAAAAGCATCGGCCGCAGGGCTGGAGCCAAAGTAGCCAGCAATCACCACATCACGCACCATGCCCAGCACGCGCGAGAGCATCGTCATCACGCTAACTACCGCGCTGGAGCGCAATAAGCTACTTTTCTTCTCAGCCTTGGATTCCTGCATAACCGCCTCATCGTTAAATCAGTGCGCATTGTAGACGCACAACAGTATCAGCGTGAAGGGCTAAGTGGGCTGTAACCGCACCACAGAATGCAGTTTGTTTACATATCTCGCTTGACAAAGCCAAGACAAGTCGGCATCATCTGCGACCTAATTTTTGTTTATCTACTTGTAGAAGTATTCGAGGAGTTCGACTGTGGCCAACACACCTTCTGCCAAAAAACGCGCCAAACAGGCTGAGAAGCGTAACAGCCACAATGCCAGTCTGCGTTCAATGGTACGTACCCATATCAAAAACGTAGTCAAGGCTATTGACAGCAAAGACTTAGCAAAAGCACAAGCGGCTTATGCTAAAGCAGTACCTGTCATTGACCGTATGGCCGACAAAGGCATTTTACACAAAAACAAAGCTGCTCGTCATAAGAGCCGCCTGAATCAACACCTAAAAGAGTTGAGTCAAGCTGCCGCTTAATCGCACAAGCACAATAAAAAACCGGTCTTAGCGCCGGTTTTTTATTGCCTATCTGTTGCCTATCTGTTGTTAAATCCGAGTATTGTCGGGCGCTTTCCTCTGCTGAAGCCCTGTTTCTGGATGATGCTGGCTTTAAAACCAATTCAAGTGTTGCCGGGAAATCCCAATCGCGCAAAAGTTGCGCTCCCACAGAGACGGTGCCTGCATCAAAACCTGTGGGAGCACTGCTTCTGGGCGATGTGGAATGCACCCCATTTATTGGACTGCGTTTACACAATTGTTTTCATACTTGAGTCTGTATT
>LFRM01190585.1_pt1 | contig 14719 bp, 14 predicted proteins | sample 618341 | NCBI WGS metagenome assembly LFRM01 (sample SAMN03654438, study PRJNA283298) | anaerobic digester metagenome | isolation source: pool of bioreactors CSTR01a, CSTR02a, and CSTR03a thermophilic anaerobic... | place: Denmark: Kgs. Lyngby | collected 2014-05-21 | reverse complement strand
TTGATACATTAGATCAAGCAAAACAATTTTTTATCGAGAAAATAAAAAATACTGATGAAAGAAATCGTCGTGCTGGAGACTCAACAATGAATTTAGAAACAGGAGATCTTGTAAAAGGAATTGGTGATATTAAATTTCTTTCGACCATTTTACAAAATGGTAGTGTTGCTAAAGAATTTCTTGGTTCAAGTGCTGGTAGTGATTTAACTCCTTTAGATACTGATGTATCAATAATCAAAACTTCGGAAGGTAGTATTCGCGAAAAAATCAATAATACTGTAGCAAACTCATATGGACCAATATTTTTTGTTTTAAAAAATGATAATCGATTTGTTGAGACGAGAAACAATAGTGATGTAACCGGTAATAAGGATGATTTATCTAAGCTTGAGTTGTTTTATACTGGGGCTGCGGGAAAAGATCATTACGGAATTAGAACTGGTTTTGCTTCGAGTGAAATTAATTATATTGTGATGGATAGTTATGATGAAAGAGTTGGCTTAGAAATTGCAATGAATGGTTTTTATATTCCCATTGCTAATAAAGATGGAGAAATTATTTTCACTGCAAAAGATTACGATGCAATAAGATCGAAAATGAGTGGTTTAAGTCGTTTTGATATGAAAACCTATATATTTTCTAATAATTTATTATCAGATGAAATAATAGAAATTGCTGAACAAATAAAAGAAACCGAACAAAGTACAATCCAAAAAAGAGAATTAATAAATAGTGCTATAAAGAAAGCTTTATTGAAATTTGATTTGGAATTAAAAACATTTATTGATGGTGATTTATCAGAAGGAAGTATTGAGTTAATCGATACTGGTTCAACTAGTCGAGGAACAAATAAACCTGGCAAAGGCGACTTTGATTTCATCATGCGAGTTGATAAAAACATTATTTCTAATCCAAATAAAATTAATCAAATCAAACAAAGTTTATTACAGGTTTTTAATAAAGAAAGTTCTAATCAAATTACAGGTAGTGGAGATTTTAGATTAAAAGATGTTGTTTTAGATGGTGTGACTGTTGATATTGATATTTCTTTTACAAATAAAACTGATAAGATATCATTTTCAACTGATATGGCATTAAAAGATCGATTAGAAACTATTAAGACACAAGATCCAGAACGTTATCAATTAGTTCTGGCCAATATTTTACTCGCTAAACAAGTGTTAGGTAGTGCTAGTGCATATAAGCCAAACCGCGGTGAAGATCCTCAAGGTGGACTTGGTGGAGTTGGTGTTGAAAATTGGATTTTACAACATGGTGGATCTTTTATTGATGCCGCACAAAAATTTTTAAATGCTGCTAAAAATAGAAGTTTTGATCAATTCAAGGAAATATATAAGGTCTGGGATTTTGGTGAAAATCATTTAGCCGAACAAAAAGGATTTTATACTCATGATAACTTTGTTACAAATAATATGAGTCAAGAAGGCTATGAGAAAATGAAAACAGTATTATTTGAATATTTAAACAATATCGAATATAATAACAGTAACATGTCAAATAAAATTAGTTAATAATAGGAGGGTTTTATGATATACACAGCTAGTAATAAAAATCTAAGGTCAAATAAATACCGTTCAGCATTAATATGTGGATTTAGTGGAAATGAATATTGTTATCCTGATCTTTTTGCAAGTCCACTAAAAATGATTCCAAATCAAGATAATTATCCAGAATTTATTACATTATATTACAAAGAAATATTAAGTAAATTAGATCCAGAAAAAATATATCAAGAATTGGATAATTCAGTTTTAGTTGGAGCTAATAATGATTATTGTCATCGATTTATTATTGCAGAATGGTTCAAATTATTTTTAGATGTTAATGTTCCAGACGTGATTATCGATGATGATTATTTTAAAATAATTATGGGACCGGGCAACATTCGTGAACATTTAGAACGTGCTATCAAAGAAACAATTGATTTAAAAGGATATCGTAGTATTAGAGCTTATCAATTATCTGAAAACGCTAAATTAGTTGCTGAGTTATCGTTTGGTGATGAAGAAGTTCTTGAATATGCAAATGCTCTAAAACAACAAGCTTCTTCAGTTGAAAGAGCATATAATATTAGAGCTAAAAATTATTCTTATCGAAGTTAAGTTATGTCTTATTATAAATAAAAAAACCATAATTGTGATACACTTATTGTATTAATTATTATTCAATAATTTTCATATATAGTAGGTGAGAGTATGAAAAAGAAATTATTTATTATCATAATAATATTGATTCTTGGAATCTGTGTATTCTTTCTTTATAATTATTTATATGAAGATAATAATAAAATAATTGAAGAAAATTATGATGATGTAAAAATACTTGAAAATATTGTTATTGATGTTTTTGATCAAAAGAAGATTTCAGATTTTGTAACAATTATTGATGGAAAAATTATAAATGATGATTTGCTAGAAAGTAATATTATTGGTGAGCAAAAAATTGAAGTTCACTATTTTAATCGAGATGAAGTAAAATACAAAGCATACTTTAACGTAAATATTGTTGATAAAATTAAACCAATTATTTTGGGAGGATCTTCATTTGCTTTAAAGGTAGGTAACAATCTTGATTTAAATTACATGCTTTTTTCAGCTGATAATTATGATGGTGTTTTAAAAAGAGAAGTTACTGGAGAATATGATTATAATAAGATTGGCAAGTATGATTTAAATCTCAAAGTAACTGATTCATCAAATAATTCTAGTAGTAAAAATTTTACAATTAATGTTGTTAGTGAAATTAAAAAGCCAGTTACTAAATTTACTGAAACTAAATTTGAAGATATTATTAAAATTCATAAAAATGATCGAACAAAAATTGGTCTTGATGTTTCAAGGTGGCAAGAAAAAATTGATTTTAATTTATTAAAAACTAATGGTGTAGAATTCATTATGATAAGAGTTGGTTTTCAACAAGGATTTAATGGTGAAAATGTTCTTGATTCATATTTTTTAGATAATATTAAAGGAGCATCTTTATCAGGTATTCCTGTTGGATTATATTTTTATAGTTATGCATCAACCAAAGAAGAAGCAAAAGATCAAGCACTTTGGGTAATTGATCAAATTAAAGATTATAATGTAGATCTTCCTATTTCTTTTGACTGGGAGTCTTGGTCAAAGTTTTCCACATTAAATATTAGTTTACATCAAATAAACTTAATTGCTAAAGAATTTATAAAAACAATTGAGCAAAATGGTTATAAGGGTATAAATTATGGTAGTAAATACTATTTAGAAAATGTATGGAATACTTTTGAATATCCAACTTGGTTAGCTCATTATACAAAACAAACAGATTATAAAGGTAAATATATGATGTGGCAACTTTGTAATGATGGAAAAATTCCAGGAATTAATGGTGCGGTTGATATAAATGTTTTGTATGAATAAATTAAATCTATTAAAATAAATTAATTGTGTTATAATAAAGCGAACTTAAAAAGAAGGAAATATAAATAATGACTGGTATTAAATATTCTCCAACCATATGCAAAGACTATTTGGATTGGATTAAAAAATTTGTTGTTGATAAAAATAATTTTTTTGATACAAATATATTATTTGAAGAACATCATCTTAGTGATGATGAACTTGATAATGTTTTTTTCTTAAGTGAATTTTTTCAATTATTAAGTGAATATTCAGAATTTTTTCAAAAACCATTTGATGAACAATTTGATTCAAGTTTTTATAAAAGAAAATATTATTTAGAGTTTGAAAATAAAGTATACGAATTTGGATTTTTACTCGGTAAATCTAAAATTCATTGGGTTAAAAGAGTAGATCATTATCCTGAAAACAGGGCAATTGATAGTGAACAATTTCTAAAATATACTGAAGAAGTATTGACAAAAAGATTAAATCAACCTATCGAATATATTAAAATTAAGATAGATGAAAATAAATAATTGAATTGAAGGGGTAGAATGATGGATATAGTAATTAAGAATCAATATAAAAATAATAGTCATCGCAATCAAGTATTTTTTAATTTAAGTGAAGATGAATTAGCAGAAATTAAAAAAGAAATATGTTTAGGAAATCCTTCATATATTGATTTTGTTATTGATTTTAATGATGCATTTTTATTAAATAATTTATTTTTAAATTTGCCTGAAGAAGGTTTAGATGAAGTTAAACGAAAAGTATATGATGACTATATATCTTTAAAAATTTTAGAACAAATCAAATCCAAAGGATATGAAATTGAAGGAAGATGTAAACATATTGATCTTTCAAAAAATTATCATACTATTATGAGTCATGATTCAGAATTAGAATTATTTGAATTAATTGAATCAAACGAAGTTAAATATCAATTGATAAAACTATCAAGAGCAACTGGGAAATTTACTAGAATCCATTTTTTCTTAGGACTTATTGAAGATCCAATCTTACAAGAAGTTGTTAATAAAAATTTTTTTGTTACTGGTAGTCCAATTATGATGGCATATTCATCAAGATCAGATTTAATTACTCGAGTAATTAATGAAGAAAAAAGTTTAGAAGATGGTAAAGATTTAATGGCTTTTTATAAAGATAATGTTAAAGAAAAAGAATATAATGAAAGTAATTAATCTTGACTTTGTTAAGATTAGTGTTAATATATTTATCTAATAAAGGAGAGATATTATGTCAACAGAAATATTAAGTCTTCCTGAAAGATTTAGAAATGGACTCATGTATCATTATGATGATGAGTTAAATGGAAGTGAACATTTAGTCCATGTTTTTTCTGATCGAAAAATGTTATTGGCAATTTTAAAAGATCGAAATAAATATATTCATGATGCTCAACTTCATCGTAATCATTTTGGAGAACATATCCGAGCTTTTGGTCAAGAAGGATTAAAAAAACAATTTGAAGAATTTGCATATAGTCCTGATTTTAAGGTTAAAACAGAGTTTTATAATCCAATGAGATTTGGTTCAATAGACACACTAGAATCAGCACTATATATTATTCCAGTATATGAACAATTCATTAAATTACCAGAAAGTACATATTCTTCTGATCTTATATTACGTCAATGTAGAAAGTTTTTACATGTTCAAAAAGCTGAATTATCTAGCCAAAATTATTACTTAAAAACAACTGAAATTGAAATTCCAGCAATTGAATTTGATCGAGTCTTTAACCAAGTATTGTTAAAATTCATTTCAGAAAAGAAAAGATTTCCAAGTATGATTGAACAAGATGTTTTATTATCACTAACATGTCAAACAATTAATGATAAAAGACTATGTGTTGATTTACCTGCAGAGTCATCAATTGAGCAAGAAGCAAGCAAACGAAAAGTTGTAAGATTTTTTCATACATTTCCAATTCCTTTGTTTGGTGATTATATTCCTAGTGATATCGCTAGAATTGGTAAAAAATATGGTTCATCATTTATCAATAATCCAGCAAACTGGTTATATGTTGGAAATAAAATTTATGATAATCGAAAAATGACCCATTTCGGTAAAATATTAACTTTAGAATCACAACGCAATAAACGTTAAAAAAAATCAAGTAAGTGTAAATATACATTTGCTTGATTTTTAATTGGTAAAATTTTAAAATACATAAGTTTGAAAACAATACATATTTGACAATTACTAATTATTTTGGTATAGTTTACTTGTCTTTTAAAGAAAAATCAAAGATTTAGAAAAGTAAATATTAGAATTTTTATAGAGAGTAACTGGCTGGTGTAAAGTTATAGACGACTAATATTGAATGGGCTAATGAGAGACTTTTCGAAATTAAGTAGAAAAGTACGGGAAGATTCGATCCGTTACCATCGAACATACATGATTGTGTATGAAACCTATTTAGGTGGCTAATCAAGATTTTAACTCTTGTCCTATATCAAGGATAGGAGTTTTTTATTTAAAAGAAGAAGGGAAGAAAATATGAAAAAAATTATTTTAACAGGAGACAGACCAACCGGAAGACTTCATTTAGGCCATTATGTCGGATCAATAAAGAATCGATTAAAACTCCAAAATGAAGGCGATTATGATAAGATGTATGTCTTGATTGTTGATGCTCAAGCACTAACAGATAATTACTATAATCCAAGTAAAGTAAGAGACAATATTATTGAAGTAGCTTTAGATTATTTAGCATGTGGAATTGATCCAAATAAAGTAACAATTGCAATTCAATCATATATTTCAGAATTAACAGAATTCACTTTTTATTATTTAAATTTAGTAACCGTTGCAAGACTTCATCGAAATCCAACTGTTAAATCTGAAATTCAAGAAAAAAAGATGGAAGAAAGTTTGCCAGCCGGATTCCTAATTTATCCAGTAAGCCAAGCCGCTGATATTACAGCTTTTAATGCAAATATAATCCCAGTTGGTGAAGATCAAGTACCAATGATAGAGCAATGTAATGAAATTGTTCGTAAGTTTAATAGTATTTATGGTGATACTTTGGTGGAATGTAAAGCGGTTCTTCCTGAAAACGATGTTTGTTTACGACTTCCTGGTTTGGATGGCAATCAAAAAATGAGTAAGTCTTTACATAACTGTATTTATTTATCTGATTCAGAAGAAGAAATTAATAAAAAAGTTATGAGTATGTTTACAGATCCGAATCACAAATTAATAAGTGATCCAGGTAATATTGAACATAATACAGTTTTTATTTATTTTGATGCTCTATGCACAGATGAACATTTTATAAAATATTTGCCAGAATATAAGAACCTTGATGAATTAAAAAGTCATTATCAAAAAGGTGGACTAGGTGATGTAACGATTAAAAAGTTTTTATCAAAAATCATTAATGAAGAGCTAAAACCAATTCGAGAAAAAAGACTTGAACTGGCAAAAGATTTGAGTTATGTAAATAGAATATTGGAAGAAGGAAGTAAAAAAGCTAAAGCAGATGCTGCAATCAATTTAAACAAATTAAAAAAAGCAATGAAAATTGATTACTTTACTGAATAGAGAGCAAAGATAATTTGCTTTTTTAATTTTTAATAAGTGTTATAATTGTATTTATAATAAAAGGGGACGAGATCGTGAAAAAACAAACATCAAAAGTTGGAATATTCGGTTTAATTGGTAATTTGTTTTTATTAATCATTAAGTTAATTTTTGGTTACTTATTTAATAGTCAAGCCATGATTGCTGATGCTATAAATAGTGCAACAGATTGTATCAGTTCGTTTATAATAATTATTGGTGGAAAAATATCAGTTCGACCAAAAACTGTAAAACATAATGTTGGACATGGAAAAGCTGAATATTTATTCTCAATGTTTGTAAGTTTGATCATGATTTTTTTAAGTATTAAAATTGTTATTGATGGTGTTATTTCCATTATTCATGAAGATAAGGTAATTTTTTCTTTTCTATTAGTTGTTGTTTGTTTCATAACAATAATTACAAAAATTTTTCTATATTTATATGCTAAAAAAATATATAAAAAAGAGAATAGTGTTCTTGTTAAATCAGCGATGATTGATCATCGTAATGATTGTTTAATTACAACATTAACACTTACTTCAATTATTTTAAGTTATTTAAATTTACATTGGGCAAATGGTTTATTTGGTATTTTTATTGCATTCTATATTTTTAAAGAAGGAATTACAATTTTTGAGGAAAGTTATAGGGTATTAGTCGATACATCATTAGATACTCAGTCAAGAAAAAAAATTTTTAAATTGATTGATGATGTTGAAGGTGTTGTAAAATCAGATAACTTAGCAACAATTCCAATAGGAGATAAATATATTGCAATTGTTACAATTTGGGTTTGTGGTGAATTATCAACTGCCGAAAGTCATCGGATTGCTGATCGACTAAAAAAGCAAATCGAAAAAGAAATGCCGATTATTGAAGATGTATTTGTTCATGTTCATCCAGATGAAAAATAAAAAAGAGTATCATTTGATACTCTTTTTAAATTAATTTGAATAATGTTGTTGTTGTTCTGGTTGTAATAATTGTTGTTTAACTTCTGCTATAAGTGCAACTAATTCAGCTTTATCAATCGCTTCTGGACAAAATTCATTAGATTGAATCATTCTTAGATATAATAGTTCAAGTTCTAAATCACTAAGTTTTAAAGTATTAAATGAAACAAATCTTTTAAATTCATCAGTGATTATTACCCCTTTACGACGTAATAATTCGTATTTGACTGAATGCATGTTTTTTTCATTCATACTTGGGAATATAAAATTAATAGTATATAGTTGTTCAACAGATGCAAATATTCTTTTTAATTCCTCTTCATCTTTAACACCTAAAATAAGTGCTTTTAAAGTTTCGACGTCCATGTTGATTAATTGTTCTTTTCTGTTATTAATTTCTGAAAAACTCATATTATTTTTCCCCCTTCATGGTTGGATATAATATAATAAAATTAGTAGTTTGTCAAGTGTTTTCCTTGAAAAGAATTTCTTCTTTTTAATTCTTTATCAATATCGTTTAATACTACAGTTTTATTTATTAACCAATTTGGTTCAATTAAATCATCAATTTTTGGGTCGCCAGTAATTCGATGAATAACAATGTTTGGGTTAAGGTATTCAAGTTGATCACAAGTAATATTGATATATTCATCCTTAGTTAATAAATTAAACTTATTTTTTTCATACATTTTGGCTAAAGAAGTATCTTTTAGAATATGTAACATATGAATTTTTAAACCATCAATCTGTAAATTGTTAAGATGTTTAGCCGTATCAACCATCATTTCTTTAGTTTCATAAGGTAAACCATTAATAATATGGGCAATAATTTTAATATTTCTTTTTTTAAGTTTAACAACCATGTCATCAAATGATTTTAAATCATGACCTCGATTAATTAGTTTTAAAGTTTTATTATGCATTGATTGAAGTCCTAGTTCAATTGTTAAAAAAGTTTTTTGATTAAGTATATTTAAATAATCTAGAACTTCATCAGTTACTGCATCACATCTAGTAGCAATACTCAATCCAATTACATTATCATAAGTTAAAACTTCTTCAAACATTTCTTTTAATTTTTCAAGTGGAGCATAGGTATTAGTGTTTGCTTGAAAATAAGCAATATATTTTGCATTTGGCCATTTATTTAACATTATTTTTTTAATTTTATTAAATTGAGTTTTTAAATCATCTTGTGGATTACCAGCATATTCACCACTATTATTTTTAGAACAATAAATACAACCACCAACACCAACTTTTCCATCAATATTTGGACATGATAAATTAGCATTTAAACTTACTTTAAATACTTTAGAATTGAAAACATCCTTATAATAATTGTTCAAAGTGTAATATCTTTTGTTATCTCGAGTATTTTTAAACAATTTAATCACCATAATGATTATAACATTTAGTTGTTAAAAATTAATAAAATATGATAATATTAATATATAGTAAAAAGTGGGTGGACAAATAATGGCTAATTTGAAAAATCATTTCCAAATTGACTATAGTCGCGCAAAACCAAGAGATGCCGCGGTTTTTAAAGGTCAAAGATATCGAATTACAATATTAAGTGATGTTTTAGTTAGAATTNNAATAATGAAAAAGGTGTTTTTGAAGATCGACCAACAGAATTTGCATGGAATCGTGATTTTGAAGTTCCATTAATGCAAGTTAATCAAGATGATCGATTTTTACAAATATCAACAAAATACTTTAAATTAGAATATAATAAAGAATCTAATTTAATGCCTAAAAAGGCTTTGGAGAAAGATTTTAAAATTACCTTAAATAATACAGATAAAACTTGGTATGTAGGTCATCCTGAAGCTAGAAATTTTTATGGATCTGAAGTTTGTCTTGATGAAGCTTATGGAAAAATTCCTTTATTAAAAGGGTTGTTTTCTACTGATGGATTTGTTTCAGTTGATGATTCGACATCTTTAATTTTTAATGAAGAAGGAACTCTTATAAAAAATGCTGAAACGAGAGTAGATACATATATATTTTTTTATCGAAAAGATTTTGGTTATTGTTTAAGAGATTATTTTACACTTACTGGAAGACCACCATTAATTCCTCGATATGCTTTAGGTATATGGTGGCATCGAAATATTGTTTATAATACTAATACGATTGGTGATTTAATTGAAGATTTTAAATATCACGATATTCCTTTATCGGTTTTGCTACTTGGTGAAGATTGGCATGTAAGAAATGTTAATACACTAAAAAATCTTTCAACTGGATTTTCTTTTAATCGTGAACTATTTCCAAATCCCGAACAATTAACTAGTTACTTACATGAACACAATGTTAAATTAGGGTTAAAGATTGATCCTTCACAAGGAATTATGCCTCACGAAGAACAATATAATTCATTTGTAAAATCCTTAGAACAACCTGATCAAAAAGAAACAGTACCTTTTAATATCTTTGATGCTAATTTCTTAAATTCATATTTTAGTGAAATAATTGATCCTTTACAAAAAAAAGGTGTCGATTTCTTTTGGATTGATTATTACAACAAATATTCTTTAGCTTCTCTAAGAGCATTAAATCACTATCATTTTACTAACTTTAAACAAGATAGATCTAAAAGAGGATTAATACTATCACGTAATGGATTAATTAGTTCTCATCGATATCCCGCACTTTATTCTGGTCAAACTTTAGTTAGTTGGAAAATGTTAAAGTTTCTACCATATTTTAATTCTAATTCGAGTAATGTTGGTTTAGAGTGGTGGAGTCATGATATTGGTGGTTACAAAGATGGAATTGAGGACAGCGAATTATATATGCGTTATGTTCAACTTGGAACCTTTAGTCCAATATTCAGATTTTCCGCAAAAGAAGGTAAATATTATAAAAGAGAGCCATGGGCGTGGGAAGTAAAAATCGAAGCGATTGTTCGAGAATTTACTCAACTTCGTCATCGTTTAATACCATATATATATTCTGAAGGATATAAATATCATAAGACAGGGTTACCTTTTATCCAACCCTTGTATTATCGTTATCCAGAAAGTTATGATGAACCAGCCTATATAAATGAATATTATTTTGGAAGCGAATTATTTATTGCTCCAATTACTAATAAAGTTGATGCTTTAATGAAAAGAGTTGTAGAACGAACCTTTATTCCAGAAGGAACATGGTACGAGTTTAAAAGTGGTAAAAAAGTTCCAGGTGGAAAAAAATATGTTTTATTCTACAAAGATGAAGATTATCCAGTATTTGCTAAAAGTGGTGCAATAATTCCAATGGCCGGTCTGAATAAAGGTAATTTAAATAATACAGATAATCCTGAAGTATTAGAAATTCAAATTTTTCCTGGAGCTAATAATTTATATAAATTATATGAAGACGATGGTATAAGTTCATTATATAATGAAGGATATTTTCTAATAACCGAAATAAAGTATGATTATAAACCAAATAACTATACTGTAACAATTAGACCAACTGAAGGTAAGGTAAGTATTGTTCCAGAAAAAAGAACATTTAAAATCAGATTTAGAAACACAAAATTAGCCCCACATATATCTGTTAAAATTGGTGATCAAGAAATTAAAACCCCATCATATATTGATGGTAAAGACTTTATAATTGAAGTTCCTTTTGCACCAAGTTCATCATCAATTACAGTTAATTGCCATGGTAATGATATTGATATTGATGCTTTCAGGTTAATAAATGAAGATATTGATTCAATAATCAATGACTTGCTAATTGAAACAAGTTTAAAAGAAAAAATTGCGGCAATTTTATTTAGTAGTGATGAAGTAAGACAAAAAAGAATTGCTATAAGAAAACTACGTAAAGAAGGATTGTCACCATTATTTTCAAAATTATTCATTAGATTACTTGAATATATTGGTGATATCTAATATAATATTATAACAAAGAGAGGGTGATGAGATGAAAGCAGTAGTTTTTTTCTTAACATTGTTTATCTTTGTTTTTATTTGCTACCTAATCTTTTTATTTATAAAACATAAAACAAGGACATTGAACAAAGTAAATCAATATGTATTTTTAGAACATAAATATCAAGTTGATTTTCAGAAATTAGGTATAACGAAAACAATTTTTATTTTAGCTTTTTGTAATTCATTCATCATATCTAATACTGCAGTAATTATTAGTTATGTCAAATTAAAACCAGTATGGAGAATTCCAATCGCTTTTGTGGTTTTGTTTTTATCGATTTATCTTGTTTATGGAATTACTGGAAAATTATTATCAAAAAAGAAATAATATTGTTATTAAGAGTATTAAATGATTAAGCAATTATAAATGGTCAATAGGGTGGTGAAATAATGAATAATTTGTCAATCTTACCAGCAGATGCATACACAGTAATTAATAAAACAATTTTGACAGAATTAGATCGTAAAAATCTAGTTAATTTATATGAGCCAATTATTGGTTCATTAGCTATCAGTTTATATTTAACTTTATGGAGTGATTTAGAAAAAAATGAAATTATGAGTAAAGATTTTACTCATCATCATTTAATGACTATTTTAAAATGTGATTTAGATTTAATAAAATTATCCAGAGAATCATTAGAAGCAATTGGTTTAATTAGAAGTTATTACAAAGAAAGTGATATAAATTTTTATGTTTATGAATTATATAGTCCTTTGCCTGCTTATGAATTTTTTAATCATCCTGTTTTTAATGTTGTTTTATACAACAATATCGGTAAAAACGAATATGATGATTTAAAAAAATATTATCAAAAGCCATCGTTTAATTTAGAAGGATATAAAGATATTACTAAAGCAATGAATGAAGTATATAAACCTGCCAGCAGAGAACTTCCAATTAGCAATGATTTAAAGAAATCTGAAGTAATTGGAATTAATATTGAAGATCAAATTGACTTTGATTTAATAATTAGTTCATTACCAAAGGGAATAATAAATGAAAAAACATTTAATAAAAAAACCAAAGAATTAATAAATTCTTTAGCTTTTGTTTATGATTTAGATGATTTAAAAATGATTGAAATAATTCGTAAAAGCATTAACGAACATTCATTAATTGATAAAGAAAATCTAAGAAAAGAAGCAAGAAAGTTTTATCAATATGCAAATAATGGTAATTTACCAACATTAATATATCGATCTCAACCGGATTATTTAAAAGCACCATCAGGAGATACATCCAATCGTGGTAAAATGTTATATGTATTTGAAAATACAAGTCCATATGATTTTTTAAGAAGTAAGTATAAAGGTTCAGTTCCAACCAATCGAGATTTAAGACTTTTAGAATTTTTAGCAGTTGATCTTAATTTAAAACCGGCAATTATAAATGTATTAATTGATTATGTTCTGAAAAGTAATAATCACAAATTATCACAAGCATATATTGAAACAATTGCTGGACAATGGAAAAGATTAGGAATTGAAACAGCTAACGAAGCAATGTTGTTAGCAGAAAAACATCATCAAAAAATAACTAAAACAAACAAAACTAAAGAACCGGAAAAAGTGCCAATTTGGTTTGATCAAGATATTAAAGTCGATGAAGCAACAGAAGAAGAGAAACAAGAATTAGAAGATTTATTGAAAGAGTTTAGGTGATATTATGGAAAAGATTCAAAATAAGTTAAAAGCTTATCAAGGAAAAGATTATGATTTAATTTTAAAAAGATCATATGAAGAAGCAAAAAAAGATCCATCTTTCAATGAATTAGTTAATTCACTAAAGATTAAAGATGAAATTGGTGTTCGCTATACATCAAAATTGGAAGACTCAGTGAAAGAATTAAAAAATTGCCAAGGTTGTAAATCATTAATGGAATGTAAAAACAAAATAACTGGCTATATTTATTATCCCAAACTAGTTGAAGATCGATTAGAATTTAATTATGTTGCTTGTAAATATCAAGAAGCAAAAATGCAAAATGAAACTAAAGGTGTATTATATTATGAAATGCCTCATTTAATTAAGCAAGCAAGAATGAAAGATATTGATCCAACTGATAAAACCAGATTAGAAATAATTAAATGGTTAAAGAAATTTTATGATAATTATCCTAAAATTCAAAAAGGACTATATTTACATGGTTCATTTGGTAGTGGAAAAACATATTTGATTGCAGCTTTATTAAATGAATTAGCAATTAAAGGTTCAAAAGTAGTAATTGTATACTTTCCCGATTTTTTAATGGGTCTAAAAAACTTTGATGATGCTTATGTAGATCGAATTAACGAACTAAAAAAATCTGAATTATTATTGTTAGATGACATGGGAGCTCAACCAATATCTGAATGGAGTAGAGATGAAGTACTTGGTTCAATCGTTCAATACCGAATGGATAACTCTTTGCCAACATTCTTTACTTCAAATTATAATTTAGAAGAACTAGAAGCAAAATTATCAGTATCAAAAGGTAAAGAAGAAAAGATTGCTTCAAGAAGAATTATTGAAAGAATCAAACAACTGACTGATCAATTAGAAATGATTAGTGTCAATCGAAGAAAATAAATTCAGGGGGGGAAAATGACTAAACAGCAACTTTTTGATGTACTTAGTACTAATGACTTGGAAAAGTCTCAATCAATATTAAGAACACAAAATTCTGATGATTTCTATCGGCAAATTATATGGTTAATTAACCAAGAGATTTTTGAATCAAATGAACATCCTAAGGAACGTACTAAAATAATTAATCGATTAATTGGTGCTCTTTTTGATTCCATGCATGTTTATCCTAATGATTTACCAAAAATTAATCAAATAATTGATGAA
>LFRM01071290.1_pt1 | contig 14721 bp, 12 predicted proteins | sample 618341 | NCBI WGS metagenome assembly LFRM01 (sample SAMN03654438, study PRJNA283298) | anaerobic digester metagenome | isolation source: pool of bioreactors CSTR01a, CSTR02a, and CSTR03a thermophilic anaerobic... | place: Denmark: Kgs. Lyngby | collected 2014-05-21 | reverse complement strand
CGTTTGGCAGTTCAGGGGTGGTGCTCAGATGCGCCCACAGATAAGCGATAGGCATGCGCAGCACGACGGTCGTAATAACGCTGATATACATGGGGATCATCGTCTCGCCCGCACCGCGCATGACGCCTTGCAGCGTCTGGGTGATGCCAAAGACGATGTAGCCGACCGCCAGTGTTCTGAACATCGTCACGCCAAGATTCACGATTTCATCCGTCTGGGTAAAGACACGCATCAGGTTTTCGCCGAAAAGCAGAATGCCGAGCGTCATGACCGTCGACACGGCCACTGCAAGCTTCATGGTTACCTTCGCGCCCTCGCGCACACGATCCAGCCTGCGCGCCCCGATGTTTTGACCTGTGAAGGTCGTTGCTGCAACGCCAAAGGTGAAGTTCGGCATCATCGCGAAGCCATCCACGCGCATGATTGCGGTGGACGCTGTAACGACCAGCGGGCCAAGGGAGTTGGTAAGCGACTGCACCAAAATGCTGCTGAGGGAAAAGATCATCTGGGTTAGACCCGAGGGCAAACCCAAGCGGACAATACGCATCATGATCGGTTTGTCGATTTTAAAGATCGAGCGATTAAAGTCGATCACATTTTTCATCTTATACAGGCGGCGAACGCATAGAATCGCAGAGACAAACTGCGAAATGCCTGTCGCTAGTGCCACGCCATCCGTCGTCATGCCAAACTGGGTCACAAACAAAATGTCCAGTATGATATTGAGGATCGATGCCACAAGCAGGTACAGGAGCGGTCCAACGCTATCGCCCATACCGCGAAGTACACCGCCCAAAATGTTATAGAATGCGCTGGATACCATCCACATCATGACGATGCTCAGATACGCAGAGGCCATCTCCAGCATTTCAGCGGGCGTTCCTAGAAGCACAAGGAGCGGATTGGCACAAAGCGTGCCGACAATGCTCATGATCACGCTGCTAATCAGCGTCAGCATCATGATGGTCCCAACGGACTTGCTCAGCGAGTCGCGATCCTTTGCGCCGAAATATTGGGAGACAACAATGGATGCACCCGTGGAAATACCCATGAAGAGCACAATCATCAGATTGATGACAGGCCCTGCAAGCCCAACTGCACCCAGTGCATTGTCGCCAACGTATTTGCCAACAACAATGGCGTCAACTGTATTGTAAAGTACCTGCGCCAAATTGCCAAGCAGCAATGGGATCGCAAACTGGACAATGCCCGTCATGGGCTTGCCTTGTGTTAAGTCGCGAGGCGCAAACATTTTTTGTATCGATTGCATGATTCGTTTCCTTTCAATTGTCGGGTCAGGTATTTCCTAGGGATGAAGGACCGTTCCCATCGTATCTCCTGCGAGCACCTTGAGCACGTTTTGAGGCGGCTCAAGTCCAAATACGCGCACCATCGGCACGGCGTTTTCGCGAAGCATAATAAATGCTGCTGCGTCCATGACGCGCAGGTCACGCTCCGCTGCTTGCGAGTAGCTGATATCCTTAATCAGCACAGCTGTGGGGTCGACGTTAGGATCAGCGCTATAAACGCCGTCGATATTCTTCGCCATCAGCACAGCGTCACATTCAAGTTCAATTGCGCGCAGCACCACTGCGCTATCGGTAGAAAAGCAAGGATTGCCAAGGCCGCATGCAAAAAATACAATATGCCCATCCTCCAGCATTTCAATCGCTTCCACGGTGTTATAGCTCTTGGCGAAGCGAGGGATATCCACCCCGCTCATCACAGTCGCTTTTGCGCCCATATGCGCAAGCGTGTCGCGCATATACAGGCAGTTTTGGAGTGTGCCAAGCATGCCCATCTGGTCTGCCGCGACCGTACCCATGCGCATTCCTGCTCCGCGCCTGCCGCGCCAAACGTTTCCTCCGCCAATCACGACCGCAAGCTGCACCCCTGTTTTTGCAATCGCTATCAGCATTTTCGCCGCCTCTTCAAACCTCTCATGATCAAAGAGCTTTCCGTCCACGCCCAGAGCTTCTCCGCTTAGCTTTAGAATAACGCGCTTGTATGGGTTTGGCATATTGCTATAACAACCTTTCTTTTATCACATTTCTAGAAAAACAGCAAAAAGGGCACGCAAGCATAGCCCGCGTGCCACAAGGTCAATGCCTGACCGATTCGTCATTTGACGTAATTTGCTTAGTTCTTTGCAGCCATCTGAGCTGCGATTTCCTCAGCAAAGTTATCCTGACGCTTTTCGATACCTTCGCCGCGCTCAAAGCGCTCGAAAGATACAACGTTTAGGTTTGCGCCAATTTCTTTAGCAACTTCAGCAGTCAGCTGACCAACGCTCTTGTCGCCATCCTTGACGAAAGGTTGCTCAAGCAAGCAAACTTCCTTGTAGTACTTCTCGATGCGGCCTTCGACCATCTTATCAACGATCTTCTCAGGCTTGCCTTCGTTTAGAGCCTGTGCACGAAGAATCTCGCGCTCTTTGCTCAGGTTGTCGCTGGGAACTTCTTCCTTGCGAACTACAGAGGGCTTAGCTGCTGCGATTTGCAGAGCTACGTCATGATAGTAGGTCTTGAAGGTATCGTTTGCGAATGTGTCTGCCTTGTCATTTTCAACAAGCAGCAATACGCCGATCTTGCCGCCCAAGTGAATGTAGCTCTCAACGATGCCCTTATTGGTCTCGTAGCGAGCAAAGCGGCGAACCGAGATCTTCTCGCCAATCGCTACAGTTGCATCGCTGACTAGGTCAGTGATGGTCTTGTCTGCGTTGTCAACGAATTTCTGGTCCATCATCTCTTCGATGCTGGCGGGGTTTGCAAGAGCCACATGCTTCGCAACATCTTTGCAGAAATCGCTGAAGTTGTCGGTCTTAGCAACGAAGTCTGTTTCGCAGTTGACTTCAACAATAACGCCAACGCTTGCATCCTCGTTAATATATGTAGCAACAATGCCTTCTGCAGCGATGCGGCTTGCCTTCTTTGCAGCAGCAGCAAGACCCTTCTCACGAAGCCATTCAACAGCCTTTTCGATATTGCCCTCTGCTTCGATCAGTGCCTTTTTGCAGTCAAGCATACCCGCTTGGGTTGTCTCGCGAAGTTCCTTAACCATTTGCGACGTAATGTTCGCCATCTGAAATCTCTCCTTGCTTCTAAGCATCATTCCAAACAAATGATGCCATATGTAGTGCCCGAAGGGAGGGAGTTATCCCTCCCCTAACAAGCCTAAATTATTCTGATACTTTCGCAGCTTGTTCAGCAAGAGCAGCTTCGCCAGCAGCATCCTGCTCGCCCTGCTTGCCTTCCAGCACTGCATCAGCTAGCTTGCCAGCAATCAGTTTGACAGCGCGAATAGCGTCATCATTGCCGGGGATCACATAATCGATCTCGTCGGGATCGCAGTTGGTATCAACAATAGCAACAATCGGGATGCCCAAGGAACGAGCTTCTGCTACTGCAATATGCTCTTTGCGGGGGTCAACGATGAAGAGTGCGCCGGGGAGTCTCTTCATTTCGCGGATGCCGCCAAGGTTAGCTTCCAGCTTTTCGCGCTCATGCTCAAGCTTGATAACTTCCTTCTTGGGGAGAAGGTCGAACTGACCCATCTGCTCCATCTTGTCGATCTGGTTGAGGCGATCAACACGGGTGCGGATGGTACGGAAGTTGGTCAGCATGCCGCCGAGCCAACGATGATTTACAAAATACATGTTGCAGCGAGTTGCTTCAGTTGCGATAGACTCCTGAGCCTGCTTCTTTGTGCCAACGAATAGAACGCTCTTGCCGTCCATTGCGACGTCACGGATAAAGTTATACGCTTCGTCTGCCTTGCGAACGGTCTTTTGAAGGTCGATGATGTAGATACCGTTGCGCTCGGTGAAGATGTACTGTGCCATTTTGGGGTTCCAGCGGCGGGTTTGGTGACCGAAGTGAACGCCCGCTTCTAGAAGCTGTTTCATTGAGATAACTGCCATTTTGGGTTTCCTCCTTGTTTTTCCACCCTTTGTGTCGTCTCAGAGCGAACACTGCACAAAAAATGCAGCACAATCGTCCAATCGACAAAGGTGCGTAATCGGATAGATTATAGCACGTACAGGCTTGTGTTGCAAGTCTTTTGGCGATTTTTCAAGTATAAATGCGAATCCAACCAAAAACGCACCTGAGGCATGATGCCTCGGGTGCGAATGGATGTATTTGGTTAAAATGCATTGTTGGAGGACAGGAGGTAGTACAGGTAGTAGATACCCGATCCCAGATGCCATACCAATAGTGCCAGGGAGATTCCGTACCCCGCCTTCTTTACAAGCGTTAGCTGATGCTGCTTGATATCCTGCGCAAGGGTTCTGAGGAATATTCCCGTCATGATCACCCACATGAAAAACGAACTGCTGTTAGCCGCCCATGTGAAGTTGCCGTGACCCGAGCGCATCCCTGTCTCGCGAAACGCCATCGCTTCGATCACGCTAAAGGCTGTCATCAGGAGACCGATCACCAGCATGCGATCCTTGAACATTCCCTTGCGGTAACATACCGCGATGGATGCGAGAGGGAATGCGGACATCATCACTGTATTTCTGATCGCCACGGTCATGGACTCCATCGTGATCCCGATTTCAACGCCGCTTGTGTACTCCACCAGCTCGCCTGTATAGTACAGGTATTGAAGCAGGAAGTAGGCAACCGCAGGCAAGAAAGCGATGATGATCTGCATGAAGTAGCGCCACTGTTTTTTGTTTCTGATCAGTTCCGCAAGGAACATCACAAACGCTGCGGGGAGCAGTGCCTGCATAAAGGTCGGCTTGCAGGCTAGGCTTGCCATGAGCAGCACCGCGAGCCAAAGCACCTTGCGCCAAGGCAGCATGATCTGCTGATTCCCCGCGTCTCGCATGCGCTCAAACTCGCACCAGCAATGCACCAGATAGGGGATGCAAAGCATCATCACCGCGGTCACGGCCTGCTGGGTGGGGTTATGCCAGACATTGGGCGAGCCGATGCCTTTGTAGACAAATTGGTTGATGGGGAAGATTCGGACGGCGGTAACCAGCATCAGCAAGAAGCTGATCAGCGTCACATGCCATTGCTTCACCTGATCGCCGCAAATCGCGTTGATCGTGCGATGGGTGAAGTAGAACGCAGCCATTTTGCAAAGCGCGGATACCAGCGCGGCAGCCCATTCAATCGGCATGCCCAGCTGATAGATCACCGCAACGCATAAATGCCATAGCGGGTATGCCAGGCGGCTGGTAATTGAATGCAGATCCGAGAAATCAAATTCACTGGCAATGATGCTGTGAACGTAAAAATCAGTTCCTACATAGGCAAATTCACGATGGAACATCCAAAGCGAAAAGGCAAAAATGGCCGCAATCGCTATCCATATCGAATAATGGAGTCCCTGTTCTTTTCGTATTTCACGCTCTAGTCGTATTGGATCATGCATCTTTGGTTGATCTCCTTTTTAAGCGGCGCGAAGGCATTGAATGTGCGTCAAAATCCACCGTTCAAAAGCCAACAAGTCATTATCTGTGCAGCATTGTATTCTTTGCTATCAAGCAATTACAACGGTGATGAGTGTATCAAAAAAGCCTATGGTTGTCAATTGATTCGCGTCTTTGCGCTCGCCTGCGCCTATGTGCAATTCATGCTTTTTTCCCATTTTATCACTTTCTCTTGTCTCATCAGGATTCCTGAGGTATAATTTTGATTGTCTTAATCAAATGGAGGTGCCCTCATGGACCAGCTGATCGTACTAGGTACAGGAAACGCCACGGTAACAAAATGCTATAATACCTGCTTCGCCGTCAAGGGAGAAGAAGGAACAATCCTATGTGACGCAGGCGGCGGCAACGGAATTCTGGCGCAGTTTGAGCGTGCGAATATGAAGTGGGATGATATCCATCATCTGCTCATCACCCATGCCCACAGCGATCATCTGCTTGGCGTTGTCTGGGTGCTGCGCATCATCGGTACGATGATCAGCAGCAAAAAGTACGAGGGCGACCTGCATATCTACTGCCATTCCTCCATCATCGACGGGCTGGTGCAGATGGCAAACCTGACGCTGCAAAAGAAGGTCACCAGCCTGATCGGCACGCGCATTCTTTTCCATACCATCTTTGACGGACAGAAGGAAAGCATCTGCGGACGCGAGATCACTTTTTTTGATATTCATTCCACCAAGCTCAAGCAGTTTGGTTTTACCATCCAGCTTTCATCGGGCGAGATGCTCTGCTGCCTTGGCGATGAGCCCTACAATCCGCTATGCGCCGAGTATGTTCAGAGCGCGAGCTGGCTCTTATGCGAAGCCTTTTGCCTGTATGAAGACCGCGATATTTTCAAGCCCTACGAAAAGCATCACACCACCGTGAAGGAAGCATGCGAACTTGCCCAGAGCCTCAGCGTGCCAAACCTTGTGATTTGGCACACCGAGGATAAGCGCATCCTTGAGCGCAAACGCCTCTATACCGCCGAAGGGCAGGCATACTATAAGGGTAATTTACTCGTGCCCGATGATCTGGAAGTCATTAGGCTTTGCTGATTCCAATCAGCCATTGCCCGCATTTTCATCATTTTGCTGATCCGTCGATTGTTTCGGCGGGTCTTTTTCTTCCTCCGCATACTGCTCTAGCAGCACCTTGATCTTGTTTGGGACAGGAACGCCGCAAAGCATTAAATTCTCAATGAGCGACAGCCCTTCGTTGCTGATATAAAACCATATGGCGGCACTTGCGAACATCGAGTTTCCCTCGTTTGCAAACAAGTCCAGCAAGTAGGCGAGCATGACCACCATTAGCATCATGGCCTTCTTCAAAATGCCCTTTGATCCTGCTGCACTTGACAGCCTGCCGCCCGCGCTTTTCTTACTCCTGCCCATCCCAGCAGCCACGATGCCGCTGATATAATCCGCTACCATAATCGCTGCAAGCAGCACAGCAGCGCGGTTATCACCGCTTGTCATTCCATGCAAAAAGCCAATAACCGCAGCACCGCCTTTTATCAACAGGTCGTGCGTGTGGGCAATAAAAACCTTCATGCCCCGCCCTCCTTTCGGCTGTGCAATGATATGTGAGCGCACAGATGAAAATCACAAATGCGCCAACTATCCTTGCCACAGCGTATGAAATTCGCTGGATTTTGTGCATGAAAAAAGCCCCTGCGATCATTTCACGCAGGAGCTCTGAGTTCATTTTGGCTTAATGATGATCCACCACAGGGTCATCATTTTTTTCATTCAGGTAGCGCTCGATGATAAAACGCGGGCGCTGCTTGGTTTCATGGTAAATCTTACCGATATATTCGCCGATGATGCCAAGGGAGAGGAGCTGAATGCCGCCTATCATCCAAATGGATGCGAGCGTGCTTGTCCAGCCGATGACGGTTTTGCCCGAGATCCATGAAATCAGCGCATACAGCAGCATGAACAGTGAAATGATGAAAATCACGACACCCACCGTTGTGATCAGGCGAAGGGGCTTTACGGAGAAGCTGGTAATGCCGTCAATCGCAAATGCCAGCATCTTTTTGAATGGATACTTGCTCTCGCCGGCAAAGCGTTCGCTGCGGTCATAGGTGACCGTGCCGCTCTGAAAGCCGACAAGCGGCGCCATGCCGCGCAGGAATAGATTGACTTCTTTAAACTCCGAAAGGGCGCGTAATGCGCGGTTGCTCATGAGGCGGTAGTCCGCATGATTATAGGTGATGTCCACACCGAGACCCTTCATGAGCCGATAGAACATCAGCGCGGTTTGGCGCTTGAACACCGTATCGGTATCGCGCTTGTTTCTCACGCCATATACGATGTCACAGCCCTTGTTATACTCTTCAATAAAGCGATCCATCGCATCCATATCGTCCTGCAAGTCCGCATCCATTGAGATGCTGATATCACAGCGATCCTTCGCCGTCATCAGCCCCGCGAGGAGTGCATTTTGATGCCCGCGGTTACGGCTGAGCTTCACCCCGTCAAATAGGGGGTTTTGCTCATGGAGCTCGGTGATCTTCTCCCATGTGCGATCCTTGCTGCCGTCGTTGACCAACAGCACGCGGCTGTCATCGCTGATCAGACCTTTTTGCACAAGGGACGCCATCTTCACAACCAAGCGCTTGGACGTTTCGGGTAATACCTCTTGCTCGTTATAACAGGGAATCACTACGATTAGCTTGCTTGCCATCTGTTCTCCTCCTATTTAATCTCAAATTCGGATGAAAATGCAGTAATGTTCGTGTCGTTCATAATTGCTTGCGTGCGAACCCGATAAGTCCCCGGGGTCACATGGTCTCCGCTTTTGAGTTTGCCGTCCCAATAAAAGATGCTGCCCTGCGGATCAAGCTGCATCGATCTGGCGCTTTGGCGGTGACAGATGCGGTGAATCACCTTGTCGTTTTCATCCACAATCGCAACGCTGAGCGAGCAGGGATAATCATGCCCCACAAAGATGCTGAGCTCCGCGCCGCCAGTCATTTCAAATACAGGCTGCACAATGGTTTCCAGATTCACCTCGCCAATATCAGGCGGCACCGAGAGCACACGGCCTGCGTGTACCGTCAGCTTGCCATCGTCAATGCTCACCAGCTGCACCAGCACATAGCCGTAGTTTTCGCCCTCAAGGTCTATCGCTAGGGTGCGCTCTTTACGACCTGCCGATACAGCGCCCGCACGATCTCCATACGCCGTATAGCGTTCATCTTGATCGTAGATGAGCTTCGCACTGTCAAAATGCCATTTGCCATCGATCTGGGGGACCACCTGATACGCCACGCGAACAGGTCGTGTAGCGATAAATTCAATGGCGATCTTGCGCGAGGTCTTGCTCAGCAATGTGCCTGAAAACGTGACGTCAATGATCGGCGAGCGGTCAAGGCCTGTTGGCAAGGCTTCGGCGGCATCGTAGCGGAACACAACAAACGAATCCTCCTGAGGGTATACCTGAGGGGAGGACGCGCCGTGGTTGAGGTATAGATAATGATAGAGCTCGCTTAGGGTCACGCTGCCGTCACGGTTTTGATCGGCAGGGTATCCATTGCCTGCGCTTAGGCTCTGACCAAGCGCCAGCGTGAAGTAAAAAGCTCCCTGAGGCTCATTGCCCGACAGCTCCGTACCTTCCTCCGCATTCCAATACCAGCTCTCCTCCATCGCACCGCTGCTGGTCAGCACCTTAAAATCATCGCCCTGAAAGTAAATATGATCGGGGCGGCTAACCATGCCCTTGCTGATAAACGAGCCTGAATTGCACGCATCCAGCATCAGCACCTTTGTGCCCAGTATCCCGTCAAAGGCCGCCTCTAGCTGCGCAGGGGTAATGCATCCTTCCGTCACCCCATCGCTAAGGAGCAGCCTTGGCTCCTCGCCGCTTTCGGGGTCATAGACGCCATGGGTACTGATGTAAAAATAACTCACATCGCCTTCTTTGGCTTTGTGAAATGTATCCTGAATGAGGGCTGTCAAGCTTTCAGCAGAGGTAATGGGTTCATCCGGCAGCATCAGCACCTTCAAGGGCTTAAGCGTGGACTGAAACACCGTCTGCATCGCATAAATATTATTGGTGGAGCTGGGGTAAATGCTTGGTTTGGTCACAAAATGATCGACACCAACAAGCAGCGCACGTTCATTACGCGCCTGCTCCTTCATAATCTGTGTAGCTTCTATCTCTGTCACTGCATCCGACGTATCCAATGTTGCCGCAACGCTAAGCTGCGGATTCACACACATCAACAAAAAGAGGAACCAAAGCAAGAACGACTGCGAAACCCGCAAGGCTTTCCCCCCTCCCCGCATCCTTTCGCGCGTTAACATGATCAATATTGTACACCATTTCAAGCCTGACGTACAGTGTTTTAGCAAAAAGGGAGAAATCGTTAATTCCTTTGAATATCCCATTTTGGGGGATCAATCAACAACTTCCCAACTATCAGGCGAGTTATTGATGATATCAGCCAGCATGATTTCCATCGCCTGCTGGGTTTGCCGGTCTGCTATCCCGCTGACGGTTTTGTCCTCCATCAGCTCTTCCTGAAACCGCGCGACCGCTGCTTTTGTATTGCCGCCAAATGCGCCTGTGAGATGAATGTCATCCAGCAATCCGAGCTCATTGAGCCACTGCTGGAGCTCCAGCACTTTGTCGCCAATATTGCCGCTGCGCATCGTGGTATCCGCCACATCCTGGCAGGTGCCAAAGCCGAGCACCTGACTGTTGCTGAGCTGATAGGTATTGCGCGCAACTGCCGAGGGGTTATTCCCCTCGATCACATGGATCACGACATTATCGTTCACGTCGCGTGTGCAGTATTCCACAATCGCCACATGCTCCGTATCGCCTGCTTCATTATAGCTGAAAAACACCAAATCACCTGGATTGGGGATATAGTCATTCTTTTTCATCAAATGATCTGCGCCGCGGAGCCATTGGTATCCCCAATCGGGGCAATTGCCTTTGCGGAACACAAAGCGGCCACGCTTGATGAACCAGTTTTTACCTTGATTTTGTCCGCCCCAGTTGGGGTAGATATCGTTGAATATCGACGTGCCGTACTGCTCATCCACAGTGCTCACGCACCAGCAAACAAACTCCGCGCACCACTCAGCATTGGGGTCTCCTGCCCATTCGCCATACTTCGTATAGCTATGCGCACCTTCCTCATAGCCAATTTCGCCAATCGCAATATCCAGCAGCCGCTGCACAAACACGGGCGGCTCGCCTTGGTCGATTACCACTTCATCGCTTGATGCCTCAGCGTCTGACTGCGCATAGACGTAGTCCTGCGACTCGGGCACTTCCATAGGTGCATCCGTTGCCTCCGCCATCTGCGCCAGTTCCTGCTCGTCCATATCGCTGCACAGTGCACCCGTGCACCCAAAGAGCAGCATCAGCATGCAAATAGCGCCTGCTATTATGCGTTTCATCGATCAAACCTCCTATCGTCCAAAAGCTTCTATCCCGCGCAACAGTTCGAATTCCCTGATCGTACGAACGGTCGTGAACATCTTGCGCGTCAGTATCGCTCCTGTGCGATAGAATAGGCAAACAAAGGGCATATCGGTCGCAAACTGCTGCTGAATTTCCTGCGAGGTGTAGGCAAACTCCGCTTGATTCTGCTGCGTGCGCAGCGTATCGATAAGGTCTGTCATCTCGGTGCTCGCATAGCGGCAGTAGTTTTCATTGTTCCCTTTCCTCAGGAAAAAGCCCCAATCGGGCACGACGTCGATCTGGAATGCGCACAGCGCCATATCAAATGAGCCTGCTTTCATCTTTTCCAGCGCATCCGCGTAGGTCACCTGCTCAACATTGACATCAATGCCCACCACTTTGAGCATGTCCTTGATCATATTGGCCGCTTCAAAGCGCACATCGTTGTCGGGGTCTTCATAAACGATCAGCCTCAAAACGAAGTTCTTGGTCTTACCATCAACCACCTTGTTTAGTTGACCGTCGCCATCGGGGTCCGTCCAGCCGTCCTCCTCCAAAAGCGCTGCCGCCTTTTCAGGATTATATACAAACGAGCTTTCCAGATCGTCATTATAAAGCCAGCCGTCCGACGGCACAGGGGTATCCGCATTAATGGTCATGCCCATGTAGACATTTTTAGCAATGGATGCCTTGTTAATGGCAAGGGTGATCGCTTGCCTGACCTTTGCGCTGTCAAGCGGAAATTCCTTATGATGCAGGAGCAAGGTCTCAAGCTGCCTTGTGGTATAGGGGATGGAGAGCGAGTTGATACCGCTCTTATACTGCGCCGCAGCAACCGAGCGAGTAAACGCCGCGTCAACTTGGCTGTACTCGTAATCGGTGATCAATGTTTTGTTATTGGTGTAGAAGTTGACGGTGATCTGCTCCACCTGCGGTTTGTTCTGCCACCAATTTTCGTTGGAAACAAGCCACATATAGGAAACAGGCTCAAAGGAGCTGATCACATAAGGACCTGTGCCAAGGGGGCTTGCCATATCCACCTGCGAGGCAGGAACGACCGGAAAGGTCATGCTATACAAAAAGCCGTAGTAGCTTCTGCCCGCTTTGACCTCGATCGTGCGCTCATCAACTACGGAAATAGCGGAGACAAGGTACTTCATGTTTTGGTAGAAGCCCTTGTCCGTCAGCTCTTCATTTTTCGCCATATCCAAAATATACTGGCAGGAAGCCACCACATCCTGAGCGGTTAATGGTGTGCCATCAGAAAACACCACGTTTTCACGCAGCACAAAAGTCCATGTCTTGCCGCTGCTCGCCTCAGACCAGCTTTCAGCGAGGGATGGCTGCGGAATGCCGTTATCATCAATGACAACAAGGCTTTCATACACCATGCCGTAAAGAGAAATCATATCCCTCTCAGACGGCATGAGGGGACGGATTTCCGTTGTGCGCGTGCTGATCATACCAATGACAATAGCGTCCTCAACGTTTTCAGCCATGGCCAGCGTTGGGAGCATCAATAGGCATAATAGCAGGCAACCGATACGTTTACTCATATAGCGTCCTCCGTGGATTGATAATATAGTCGTTTGTAGATGGCGTAGTCGTTGAGCACACGACCTGCATATCGCTTGGTCGGGCCATCCTTCATGCTTTCCAGCTCAAGAGTCAAATTATCGCTGCTGTAGGTAGAATCGTTGAGCCAATTTTTGACCTGCGTGGGACCCGCGTGGTAGCCGGCAGCGACAAGGATCGGATCGCCATGGAAGGTATCGCTGAGATATCCAAGATACCAGCAGCCATATTCGATATTCACCTCAGGCGTATAAAGGCTATCAAACTGGTAGCCTTCAAGGGATGCATTCTTTTTTTGATATACGTACTTCGCCGTGTCGTCCATCATCTGCATCAGTCCGCGCGCACCTACGCTGCTCTCGGCCTGCGGATTGTAGGAGCTTTCGTTCAGCACAAGGGCAGCAACAAAAGCGGGATGGAGGTTGTTTTTCGCAGCTTCCTGCTCGATGAGCTCCTCGTAGCGATAGGGATGATTGTCCAGAAGTGCCGCGGCGTCCCGCTCCCTCGCGATCAGAATCTGCTCGGTTTGGTCTGTAAAATTCAGCTGCATGAGCCAAAGCGCAACCGCAAGAAATGCCAGCAGGGCAGCTGCGATTCCAAACCACGGGATTTTGAGCTTGGTTTCCTGCTCATACTCCTCTTCCTCCTCCCACTGCTCTGTGGGAGGAGTTATCGGCTGGTCGTAGCTCTCGCCTTGGTACACGGAGTAGACCTCTTGCTCCTGCTGCGGCTCCTGATATGCCTTTGCGGCATGATAAGCAGCGCTGCGCCCTCTTGGGGCAGCGTTTGGCATCGGTTCTTCATTGTCCTGCTCGGCTATCCTGCGTGCGCTGCGGCGCTCGAGGTACTCGGAGCGAGGCGGCGGGTAGGAAACGGCAGCTTGCTGGGAAGCGTTTCTTGGGGTCATGCTGCGCTGGTATTCTTCCTGTTGCTTCTCCATACCCGCACGCTGCGCGCCATGACGGCGACGACCGCTCCGTTCGCGGTGCTCCCTGTCAAGCTCCTGCTGCTGCCATAAAAGCTCTTGGGGATAGCCAGCGTTCGCATACTGCTCGCTCAGCCCAGATTGTTCCTGCGCCGCGGTTTGCTGCCTAACGCTTCCGCTGAGCGGACGACCTAAAATATCGCGTTTCACATCGTCCTGCACCTCTTCGTCCTGCTGAGGGGCACGCGTTACGCACGGGGTCTGCGGGCGGCGATGATCAAGGGGGATATGGTTTTGCTGCGCGACCCGAAGCCATTCAGGCATTTCGGGACTAGCAGGTTCTTGGTACTGAGAGCCATTCACATCCGTCACCACCAAGCGGTTATTGGGACTCACGTCCTCCGCTTGGGCGATCGGCTGGGCGGCGACTTCAAACGGATTATCAGGAATACCGTAATCCTCCGGATAGGCAATAGAGCTCGCCTGCGCACCATTTGCGAGCCCTTGGGTCACTGCACCATGCGGCATGAGCACTTGCTCAGCGGAACGGTGTGTGACCTTGTCGCCTTGACTCTCGTCATGCTTCATATTTTGCATCTGCCGCCTCCTGCGTCCCTCACGAACGGAGGATACGTACGAGTAGTCCACGGGTGCACTATCATCGTCTATATCATGGCAGATTTTCAATTGTAGGATCATAGGTACTCCTTTCGGCTTACGCCAGTGAAGAAATCCAAGTATTGTAATACTCTTGTACGTCATGCTGAAGGTCACCAAAATGTTTATCAGTCTTGATAACGATGTCGCTCAGCTTTTCCTTTTCTTCAAGCGCCCATTGGCTGTTAATTCGGTTGAGTGCCTGCTGACCTTCCAGCCCGCTGCGCGTCTTTAGTCGTTCAAGCTGAACATCCTGAGGCGCACTGCAACAAATGGTAATATCTGCAAGCGATTCAAGCCCTACTTCATAGAGCAGCGGCACATCCAATACAACGACCAACGCACCCATTTTACGGCACACTTCGATTTCCTCAACCAACCGCTCCTGAATCATGGGGTGGGTTGCATCATTGAGTTTTTGACGTTCCTTTTCGTTTTCAAAAACAATGGAAGCAAGCACAGATCGGTTGAGCGTGCCGTCGGGATAGAACACAAACTCTCCAAAAGCCTCGCGCAGTGCAGGCAAGGCATCGCCGCCCGGTGCCGTCAACTCGTGACTGATTTGATCCGCATCGATAATTGTTGCCCCAAGTTCCTTGAGCATCATGGCAACGGTCGATTTACCACAGGCAATTCCTCCAGTAAGTCCAACAACTTTCATCAATGACCTCTCCCCTCTGAATTTACAAGCAAATTCTAAAGCTATATTATACGC
>LFRM01269446.1_pt2 | contig 14733 bp, 10 predicted proteins | sample 618341 | NCBI WGS metagenome assembly LFRM01 (sample SAMN03654438, study PRJNA283298) | anaerobic digester metagenome | isolation source: pool of bioreactors CSTR01a, CSTR02a, and CSTR03a thermophilic anaerobic... | place: Denmark: Kgs. Lyngby | collected 2014-05-21 | reverse complement strand
TAAAAATTATAAAACTGGATATAAAAGTAGGAAAAATTAAGAAGCTATCTTCCGCAAAAGACCCGCTCCCTGATTATCTCCGACGGCCCCCCGTGGTTATTTCAGAGAGGTCTCTTCAGAAAAACATACAAGAGATAGGTACAGATGTTCTTGATGAAGAACTTGCGGAGTGTCTTGCAAAACTTAAGACAGTAGTTGAAAAACTTAACTCGAGAAAAAAATAACCTAATTTTCATTAGGGATAATGTTTTGTGCAATAATCCGCATTTTTACTACATTGTAAAAATGCGGATTGTAGACGAAAATGAAGCGAAATATAAAAACAAATGATATCATTAAGCCAACAAAGACATTCTAACTTCAACGGGGAGACTAGACGGCCCCTCTTTTTTATTTATTTGGAATAGAATAAAGCGGGTAGGCTATATGTATATTAGAATATTAACATTTATAAATATACACATTAAATGTTAGTAACTTTTCCCTGTTGTCCACTGTTTCAACTAAGTAAAAGATGAAACAGGAGGCATTTTAGGCTAAGAAAACAGAGTTGGTCACAAAGATATTCACATATTGTGGATAAAATGTCTTAAGGGAGGTGAGATTATGTTGCAAAATTGTTTTTCTAAGGCCAGCAAGTATAAAAAGATCATATTTTCCTTTGCATTGATCCTTATCTTTATTTTTATAAGCTGCGAAGAAGTACAGGCTTCCAAACCTCTAGTAATAATAGATGACATGCAAAGAAAAGTAGGGCTTCCCCTTCCGGCGGTCAGGATAGTATCGCTGAGTGATTCTCATACTGAAAACCTTGTCGCGATAAGAGCTGTTAGGCAGCTTGTTGGAGTCAAATTCTCGGCTGATAGTAAATGGGTACTTAAAAATATTCCAAGGCTTTCTAGGTATCCTACAGTAGAACAGATAGCAAAACTCAAACCCGATATAGTTATATTGGATGTTGACTGGGCAAACAAAAACAAAGGCCTTCTCAAAGAGCTTGATAAAGCAAAAATTAGTTATGCCGTACTTTACAGACCCAAATGGGCTGTGCTGGCACAATACCTTGAAAAACTGGGAACTCTTACAGGAAGGTCGAAAGAGGCAGCACAGACACTGCTTATTTCGGAGAAGTCCCTCAATAAAAGTGAGCTCAGATCGGCAAAAGCGGAAAAACTAAAGGTTTTTGTCGTTGCAGGAGCCGATTTTTCTACATGTGCCGCCGATTCTTGGGGGGCGAGGCTTATCGCTGCGACTGGCGCTAAAGTATTGACAGATACCCGTGGCACAAAGATCCAAGATTTTCCATGGTATATATTTTACGGTCCGGACAAACTTACGAGTGAAGGAAAGAATGCAGACGTAATAATAACACTCAAAAATACTCGAAGGGGCGCATCCTCTCTCTCTAGAGAAGCCATAATTAAGGACCCCAGATTTAAAAATATCCCCGCAGTAAAAAATGGGAGAGTATGGGAAATGGAAGAGTCAGACCTTATGTTGCCATCTCTTGCAAGATTGGACTCATCCCTTTTAAAATGCTGGCAGCTTATTGGCTACCAAAATAAATAATAACATAGGGACCGGGGTGCAATAGCCGGTCCCTGTTTTTAATCAGACTCCATCTCTTTTTTTGCTATCGCTGCGCCAAGGACCAGCTTTTCTTTGCCGGTATTGAGGATACTGTGGGATTTTCCCAGCCTGCAAAGAAAGACGTCTCCCGGCGAGGCTATAAAGTCTTCTCCCTCTTCTGTGTAAAGCCCTATTCCGGACATAATAAAATAGACTTCTTCTGTTCCGTCATGTTTATGATAGCTAACAGAGGCACCTGGATCTAACTCAAGCCTCGTAGCCATAATAAAAATTCCATTTTGATCCGGTATTGATACAGGAAAGGTGTCAGCCTCCCCAAGGCCGCACCCACCGAGTTTGTTTCTTCTGACGGGTTCTGAACTGTTTTTAAGGACCATCTTCTTTATACCTCCCTGCAAATAGAACTGTTTTTATTTTATATCTCCTACTGTCTTTCCCGCATGGTTCTGAACGAAACCAGTGGCTTCAAAATTTAAAGACGCTAGAACTCCGATCTTGGAACGCACTCGAAATAGTTCGGCACGGTGGTGTTGTATTTTATATTATATATTAGCTCAGAGTGCGGTTTATTTGAATACTTTGGACTCTGTTTCTTTCTCTCTTGCAAAAATACAGATGTTATATTAGCGAAAAGCGGTGATAAAAGGAGTTTAAAAGAGCTAGTAGCCATAGACCATAGTTGACCATAAAACTGAAGAATGATATTCAGAAGAAATATTGGAGAACGACCGAGACCAATCACGTAGTTTTAAGGAAAGAATTATCAAAGTTGGATGTTAGAATAAAGAGAAGAATGCCATTCTGTTTATTAAGGAAGAACAGTGACAGACTTCCTACAGACAGGTAAAGACCTTGTTAAAGGTGTAAGGTTGATGCCAACTCTCATTTAACATCTTTTGCCGATATTTTTTTGCGGAAGAAATACCTGAGGCAAGAGTGCGGAACGATTAAAAAACAAACTATACGTCAGAAAAGGACGCTGATAAAAATGGAGAAAGCCAAGGTATATTTTACAAATTTAAGGACAACACCGGATAAAAATATCCTGCAGAAACTTGACATGCTTGTAAGAAAAGCTGGGATTGAAGAAATCAACTTTAAAAAACAGTATGTTGCACTGAAACTCCATCTTGGGGAACCAGGCAACCTAGCCTATCTCAGGCCTAACTATTCAAAAGTTATAGCAGATCTGGTGAAAGAACTTGAGGGCAAACCCTTTCTCACAGACAGCAACACTCTGTATGTAGGAAGAAGAAAGGATGCCCTTGAACATCTGGATGCTGCATATGAGAATGGCTATAACCCCTTCTGTACTGGGTGTCAGGTGATAATCGCAGATGGACTGAAAGGCTCTGACGAGGTATTTGTTCCTGTCCCCGGAGGAGAATTTGTAAAAGAGGCCAAAATCGGCAGAGCTGTTATGGATGCGGATATAGTGATCTCAATCTCACATTTTAAAGGACATGAGCTGAGTGGCTTTGGAGGTGCAATAAAAAATATCGGCATGGGTTGTGGTTCTAGGGCGGGTAAGATGGAGATGCACAGCACCGGGAAGCCGAAAGTAAAATTATCCAGATGCAGATCTTGCAGAAAATGTGCTGAGGGTTGTGCCCATGAGGCGATAACATTTAGAGAAGAAGGCAAGGCTTTGATTGACATGTCGTTATGTGTGGGATGCGGGCGCTGTCTTTCACTGTGTCCTTTTGACGCGATAAGCCCGGCAGATTATGAATCGAACGAAGTTATGTGCAAAAAAATGGCGGAGTATACAAAAGCCGTACTTAACGGCAGGCCAAATTTTCACATAAGCTTCGTTATCGACGTTTCGCCTTACTGTGACTGTCATGTGGAAAACGACCTGCCTGTGATTCCCGATGTTGGAATCTTTGCATCAAATGATCCCGTTGCTTTGGATCAGGCTTGTGCAGAAGCTGTTATGAAAGCTCCTGTTATACCAGGAAGCCTGCTTGAAGAAAAATTAAGAGAAGGTAAAAAGGATGATCATTTCCATACTATACATCCCGATACCCATTGGCAGACGACTCTTGAACACTGTGAAAAAATAGGGATAGGTACGAGAAGGTACGAGCTTATCGAGGTATAGTCAAAAGATAATGTTATAGCAGTGAATCATCACATTCTTTAAGATAGCGCGCACGATAGAGACCAAAGATCATAACGAAAAGGACCAGAATGAGAGGGCCTAGGAAGATTCCTAAGAAACCCCATTTTATTACCCCTCCAAACAGTCCCAGTATCACGAGCAGTGTGGGTATATCTTCGCCCTTGTCTTTGCCGCTCTTGCCGCCGCTTATCAAGAATGGGCGCAGTAGGTTATCGATGGTTCCTACTATAATAGATCCCCATGCAATCAAGATAACGCCGCCCTTTATGTCACCGGAGAGGATGAGGTAGATACCTCCCGGTATCCACACAAGTGCTGTCCCTGCGGGGAACAAGCCGAAGAAAAACATCAGCATTCCGAAGAAAGCGGGATTGCTTAGTCCGACAAACCACCATCCGAGACCCCCAAGCAGAGCCTGTACGGCAACAGTGAGTAGGATACCAAAGATGACTGAGTTCAGAAGTTTTTTTGTTTGGGCGAAAAACATCTCTTTTTCTTCTGTTGATAACGGCGTGACACTTTTTATATAGTCGACAATCTTATCTCCATCTCTGATGAAGAAGAAGGAGATCATCGGGACTAATATCATTTCCATTAAAAACGAAGAGGCGCCTTGTATAAGGTATTTTGAGATATCTGTCAGATTTCCTCCAACCCATTGTGCGGTTTTCTGGACAGAATCCTTTACAGCCTCGGAATCCATGAGAAAGTTATAGAAGTGGCCTTTGAGCCATTCGGGCAGCCATATAGGTGTAAGGTGCGGCGTAAGCTGAGCGAGATCGGTGTTCTGATTTATTTTATTTCTCGCTAGGAAAGCAGCTATGGTATCGATGATTTTAGAAGTCTCGCTTCCGAGAGACGCGAAAATGTAAATGAGCGGTATTATGAAAACAACTGCCATAAGAGAGAGTGTGACGGCGGCAGAAAGACTCCGGTAGCGTCCGCGGGTCAGCTCCATTATACGTTTGTAGACAGGCTTAAATATAAAAGAGAGCATTCCTGCCCACATGAGAGCTTTTACAAGAGGATGAGTCACCTGCCAGGCAAGAAAGGCAAAAAAAGCCATGAAAAAAACAAAAGCAACCCGGTCACCTTGGCAAAGATTCTTTCTTTTAGAAATTTCTGAGTTTAAATTCAACCGTGTGTCTCTCCTCTGTTGTATAATGGTCTAGGAAATGTCCAGATTATACATCAATAATAAACGGGAGTGGTGAACAATTGAGTATTCCGGCAACCGAGCTTTGCTATCCTTATCCCGACGAACCACAGGGAACGTCGAAGGCAAAAACTCCTTCCTCTCAAAATAAACCCGAGTCTGCGCGCAGGGAATCTATCAAGATTATTGCGGTAGGCGGCGGCGGCGGTAACGCACTAAATCATATTATCAGCAAAGGAATAGAAGGTGTGGATATCCTTGCGGTCAATACAGATATAAGAAGCCTCGATATGTCCCTCAGCCGCAACAAGATAGTACTTGGCGAGAAGGTCACAAATGGGCTTGGGGCCGGAGCCCTGCCGCAAATAGGTGAGCAAGCAGCAAAAGAGTCCATTGCTGAAATACGTGACTATCTAAGAGGTTCAGACATGGTCTACCTGACTGCGGGCATGGGCGGTGGAACCGGAACCGGCGCGATTCCAGTAATAGCCCAAACCGCCAAAGAAATGGGCATACTGACAGTTGCTGTGGTTACCAAACCCTTTATGTTCGAAGGAGCAAGAAGGATGCGCTACGCCGAAGAAGGCATAGCTAAACTCCGTCAGTGTGTAGATGCCTTGATTGTAGTGCCTAACGATAAACTTCTTGAGATATGTAGCAAAGAGACTCCTTTGAGCGAGTCTTTTTCTATGGTTGATGAAATTCTAAGGCAGGCGGTACAGGGAGTTACAGATCTCGTTACTCGCCCAGGCTTGGTGAACGTCGACTTTGCAGACCTTAAGGCTGTTATGAAGCACGCTGGGATCGCCGTCATGGGTGTGGGCAGCGCTACTGGTGAAAACAGGATTGAAAATGCTCTTAAAGAAGCGATTGAAAGTCCCCTGATGGAGTGCTCGATGCAAGGAGCCAAAGGAGTTCTCATGAACATTACCTCGGGTTCGGGTGAAGATCTTGGAATCTTCGAGATTCAGCAGGCCGCCACATATATAGAAGGGATTATCTCAGAAGATGCGACCTTCGTTTGGGGCTGTGCAGAGGACAGTGAAATGGAAGGAAGCGTTGAGATAGTAATCATTGCCACCGGCTTTGACGATTCTCATTCGGAACAACCCACTAAAATAAAACAGGATAACAAGAGACCTCTCTGGCATGACCCACAGCCACAGCCTGTCGAAGAGAAAAGAGAGACCGATCTCCTTCCTTCTGCTATGGAAATCAAAAGAGGTCCGTCATGGCTTGAAGATAAAAAAGATGTTCCCCAGCCGAAGGAAGTCACCCAGAGAGACATATCTGAAGAGCTGGATGAACCCACCTTCCTCAGAAAAAGCAAGGCCGAGGACAATCCTGAAATAAACTAGCAGAACTTATATAACTAAAGAGACTATAAAGCCGCCGGGACTTTCCGGCGGCTTTAATATTTTGAAACTTGAATATAGATGGTCAACATTAATCAACGCCTTCGAACACGTTTCAACGGCAAAAACGCTCCAATAATGACCTTTTCTGTGATAGCGTACATAGGCAGGTGATATAATTTGATGAGTTAGATTTGAGGTATACAACATGGTCTGATAACAGGAGGAATTATGATGGCATTAAAAGCCAGTTCAGAGTTTGATTTTGAAATATGCAACAATAAAATAAAACCAATAGCGGAGGCTCTTATAGCGAAGTATGAAGAGCTTCGTCATATAGACCCGGATAAGATACTTTTCCTTGTTAACCACAAAAGCTCAGGCAGTAAAAAACAGATGGTGCTTGCCAGAACAAACAGAATCCCGCCCAAATGGTCGGAGATACTTTATCAGCTTGGGTCCTGTTCATACTTTTATACTATCGAGTTTTATGCAAAAACTACCGCTGCAATGGACGAAAGTCAGATGGTAGCTCTGGTCTACCGTGAACTGAGAAGGATAGGCCCTGAAGGAGAAATTCTTATACCAGATGTCCATGACTGGTGGCAGATACTGATGGGTCTTGGCAGGAAATGGTTTTACCCGGACGCCACTTGTCCCAACCTGCTCGATGACAATGTCGACTGGAAAAAACTTATGGGAACGTATTACGAGGAGATTCCGTCAGCAGAGCGAGAGTAAGTCTCTTTCTTTCTACGGAAAGTTAAATTGAATAAAATAGTAAAAGCCCCGCGCCGCGGGGCTTTTTTGTTATCAAGCGCCAAGTTTTATACGATCGTAATCGGGGTCTCCGTCTTCTCTGTTGGTTATCTCGAATATTTCAAGTATCGGCAGCTTTTGCCATATTTTCTCTTCACCGGAAGAATAGACGATCTTAAAATCAACTAGCCCTAGTATTTTGCGTCTATTTATGTCTAAATTGAATATCTCCTCTTTTTTAAGAGTATGTCCCTTTAGGAGGTCTTCAGACCAGCAATCTCTGCCGGTCTCAGAGATGAAGATATGCTTTATCTCATACCCGGAGTTATTTGTGAATTCAAGAGGAAGGCCTCCTTCCATCGGTTGATACGCATCTACAGGCGCTGAGCCACGAAACCCTGCAAAAGCAGCCAGAACGGAAATAGATATAACGAGCGCCATAAGAGCCAATATTTTTTTCATAAAATCACACCCTTCCCCATTATTCTGCAAGGCAATTTGATTTCTTTCAATAGGTAAAATGGCCTGTCTGAGTTATCATTTATCACAAGGATACATTTTTTTAAGTCAAGACGGGGTGATGGGCATGATTTGGAAAAAACCGGACAGGAACGTCTTATTGATGCTCTCTGCAATTGCTATTATATTTTTGTTTTTTGGTGTACTCCCGGCCCCTGGGGTTGGAGAAAAAGAATTTTTGATCAAAAACTTTTCGCCCAAGGGAGAAGCAAGGGGAAGAGTTGAAATTAGAGCTGTTTTCAATCGTGATGCCGCTCCCGAAGAGAGGATAGGGGTATCTCTATCTTCTGACGAGATTCCATTTATATTTACCCCTGCAATAGCGGGAATCGGAAAATGGACAGACAGTACGACATTCGTTTACTATCCGAAAGCCGGCCTGTTGAATAAAGCCACCTCGTACACCGCCGTTGCCAAAGCAGAAATTAGGGACAAAGAAGGGCGGTTACTCTCCGGAAAACAAACCTTTCTTTTCAACACACCCCCCCCTGTTTTTATAGGAGCAAAACAGATAGATTTTGATTTAGAACAAGAAACAACGAGTTATGAACTGGAATTTTCACTCCCTGTCTCCCCCGCTAGACTTCGCGGATATGTGGACGTCAAAGAAATTTCCGGGAAACCTGTGGAACACCAGATTGTTCAAGGTCCCGCAGCAAGCAAAATAAGGATGAACGTGGCCACCCCTGAGGGTTCTAAAAACATCAGACTCAACATAACAGCCGGTCTTCCGGCAGAAATAGGGAATCTGGGTCTGGTAAAAGACATTTCTGCAAACCTTGATAGGACCCGTAACATGGAGATAAGAGACACAAATGCCAACTCAAACATACACAACGGAGAGATCTATGTCGAGACGACAGCCCCTGTAGATTTTTCAAAAGCAAAATCATTTATTGAGATTAGTCCCGAAAATACTTATACGATCGAACCTAGAGACAGAGGATTTGCCTTGGTCGGCTCATTCGAGCCGCAGGACAGAATAAAACTTACCATCAGAAAAGGCTTTCCAGCACTGGGCGGAAAAGCTCTTAATCTTAATTGGGAGAGAACCTTTGTCTTTCCGGAAAAACAATCAGAGATACGTTTTACGGCCCCCGGCAGGATACTCTCACCATCAGACAGCATGAGAATTCCAATAGAGACAGTAAACGTAGATACTGTACAAATCCTTGTCTGGAAACTATTTGAAAACAACATCCCCATTGGTATGAGAAGCCCATGGTCGGAATATCCAATCGACCTTTCTTCGATGCTGGCAAACAAAGAGTATAAGGTCGAGGGAGGTCTTAACAGGAATGTCCGGAGCGCTCTCGATCTTAAACAACTTTTAGGGAATGAAAAAGGAGTTTTTCTCCTTGTTGCGCAGCAAAACAGTGGAGAGTGGATAGAGAGCAGGCAAGTGATTAACGTTACCGATATCGGAACAACTGTAAAGTCAGGGCCGGATTCAGCACTTTTTCGGATCAATTCTGTAAGTACTGGAAATCCGATCCGTGCAGCGGAGGTTACGCTGTGGTCTTGGTCGAATCAGCCTGTGGCAAAAGGTAAAACGGACAGGAAGGGCCTTTTGGAACTCAAATACAGCAGTGAAGGAGAGCTGAGCCCCGTCCTTGCTACGGTTAAAAAGGGATCAGACATAACCTTCATCAGATTTGATAACGGCCTCTACGGAGGGAAAGATATATTTGACACAAACGGTGAACCCTGGACCTACAAAGGCTACAGTTCATACTGCTATACCCCACGTGATATTTTTAGACCGGGTGAAAACGTTCCTTTGGCAGTAGTTGTAAGAGATTCTAAGAATATATTTTCTAAACCTTTCCCCATTAATATAAAGATTTTTAATTCAAAAGGGTCTCTCTCTCTTTCTCATACCGAGCTCCTGACAAAAGAGGGGACGCTCTCTAGCAACTTCTCTATCCCTATCCCTGCAGACGCCCCTGTCGGAGCCTGGTCCGCATGGATTTATGTTCCAGGCAAAGATGAACCGATAGGACAGAAAGAGTTCTATGTAGAGGAATTTGCAGCTCCAAGGCTATTTGTAGAAGTGGAAGCTTCCCCTAATATTCTGATTGGAAAGGGGTCTGCTGAGATCTCGGTCTCTTCTAGGTATGTTTTTGGTAGCCCTGCGTCCGGTCTTCCTTGGGAAGCCGAAATGGTGACAGAAGAAATAGAGTTCAGCCATAAAAGTTGGAAGGGTTTTGTATTTAGGGATTCTGAGAAAAAATATCAGCCTGTATCGGAATATCTCGGCTCCGGGAACCTTGACCAGGGGGGCAAGACAAAATTCCCTCTGACCGTTCGAAACTATATAACTCCGTCGTGCCTCGATATTCTTGTGGCAGCTTCCGCCTTTGAGGAAGGAGGCCGGAAGGTAACCAAAACTGCAATACTAAGATGGTATCCATCTGAAGTCCTGGTAGGCATAAGCCTTCCTGGAGGGGGCTTCTCTCCCGGTAAACCGATTGATTTTTCACTTGCTTCCGTAAAACCGGACGGCAGCCCGTCACCTTCAGAGTCAATAAAGTATTCCCTCTTCAGGATCGTAGAACAGAGTGTCACCTATGAAAAGGATGGAAGAACGGAGACCCGCCCCCAAGAAGAGCTTCTCCCTAGGGGCGAAGGGGTGTCGAAGCTTTCGTTAGGCAAAGGTTCTGGAAGGGTCCAACCTACAGAGGCTGGCAAATATTTGCTGAGAGCAGAGGACCTTTCTAGCGGAGCACGTGCCTCTATCTGGCTTTATGTGTACGGAAACGAGGGCTCTCTCTCCGGCGAGGTGGCGGACAAGGTAGAGATTTTCACAGATAAAGATAAATATAAAAAAGGTGAAAAAGCTGTAGTAAAGATAAGGTCTCCCTTCCAAGGTAAACTCCTTATAGGAGTGGAAACATTCCGTGTAGTTCACAGCTCCCTACATGACATTAAAAAGGGAGATACAGAAATATCCTTTACTGTAACCGAGGAGATGGCCCCCAATGCCTGGATAACAGCCCAGATTATTTCAAGTGGGAATAAGGCAGAAGAGCGCTTAAGAACATATGGAGTTGCTCTTCTCAACCTTGATAACAGTGATAAAAAACTAGATGTGGATATTGAAGTTCCGGGGAAAATAAAACCGGGTAAAAATGATTTTCACCTTACTGTCAGGGACAGCCGTGGACGGGGAAAAGAAGCTGAAGTAACAGTAATGCTCGTCGATGAGGCAATACTACAGCTTACAGGCTATCTCACCCCGAACCCCTGGGGACACTTTACTTCGAAAAAAATGCTTGGAGTGGAGACCTATGATGTGTATGACTCGATAATCCAAACAGAAGATGCCTCTTCACCGTTGCTAAAGCCGGGTGGAGGAGGACCCTCCGAAATGATGCTTAAAAATTCGAACCTCAGTCCGGTACAGGTCAAAAGGTTCAAAATGCTTTCTCTTACAAAGAGAGTCCGATCAAATTCAAAGGGTGAGTGTGATTTTTCGTTCACGGTGCCTGCTTTTGCAGGAAAAGCGAGACTTATGGCGGTAGCAGTAACACCTATTGAATCAGGAGCCTCTTCTGTGAACGTAGACATAGGTCGGGAGATAGTCCTTGAGCCCTCTCTTCCTAGGTTTCTTGCGCCGAAAGATGTAATCATAGTTCCATGTCAGTTGTTCAACAGAAGTACGAAAACAGTAAAAGTTGAAATGGATGTTAATACAAAGGGACCGCTTGAAATAAAGGGAGCTAAAAAATTCAGTGTATCACTGAAACCCAACTCAGAACAAACTCTTCAGCTCTCTTTTGCAGGTACTGGAACAGGGGCCGCAATCGCTACCTTTACAGCGAGGTGGGGGAAAGAGAGGGTCGAAACCGTGATAGATATCCCGATCAGGCCCGCTTCGCCAAAAATCACTGAAAGCCACTCTGAAATCATAGAACCGGGAAAGAAAAAGGAAATAAAGATTCCGGGAGACTGGATCAAAGGAACGATGAATGGCACAATTACCCTCTCTGCAATGGCTTCTGCAAATATGCTGGATATTGCCCGCTTTCTGACAACATATCCTCACGGTTGTATGGAACAGACGGTTTCTTCTGCGTGGCCGCTTTTGCTGCAGCGTGACCTGACAGCTTCCAACGATAGCTCTCTCGTAGATACAGGTCCAATTAAAAATTCTCTTGAGCTCAGAATACGGAAGATAATGGGACTACAGCATTATGATGGGGGTTTTATCAGGTGGCAGGGTGAGTCCTGGTCTCAGCCGTGGGACAGCATTTATGGCACCCACTTTCTTGTTGAAGCGAAAAAGGAAGGTGTCAAGATTCAGGAAGAAAGTCTCCTTGAAGCACTTAAATATGTAAGGAGACAGCTTTCCGTAGAACCGAGCGACACAAATGACGAGACGGTGTGGCGTCAGGCGCTCTCAAGGAGGGCCTATTCGTGCTATGTGCTCGCTCTTGCAGGAGAGCCCTCTCTTGGATGGATGGAGAGCCTGAGGGATAAAAGAGACTCCCTAGACGGTTCAGGCAGGCTTTTTCTTGCGGCGTCCTATGCTGTTTCAGGACAGAAGGCAGAAGCTGAAAAAATGATAGGTCCCAGTTCGGGGCGCGGAAAAAACGTCCCCAAAGGAAATGAAAACTATGATTCAGATCTGAGAAACGAAGCGTTGGATCTACTTGTCAGAGTACACATAGATCCAGGCAGCCCTGCGTCAGCCTCTTCGTCGTCTAATTTACTTGAGTCGCTCAGAAAAGAACGCTATCTAAACACCCAGGAGGGTGCTTTCGCGATGCTTGCTCTCTCAAAATTCTTCAAAGCTCAGCCAGCATCGGGGACTCCTGCCGGAGAACTTTTTACAGGCAATAAAAGCTTGGGTTCCATCGATTCGCAAAAAAGGACAGTCTCGGCCCCTCTGGATGGGCGAACCTCATTCAGCGCACTAAACAGAGGTTCTTCGAGACTTTTTGTCTCATGGAGCGCTGAAGGTATCCCACTTAACAAGATTAAAAACAGGGACAACGGAATAGAGGTCAGGAGTTCGTTGACAGATAGGAAAGGAAAATCTGTAGGTCAGAAGATTGAGCGAGGCACTGCTCTTATATCAACTATCACCATTAAGCCCCTGGCTAAGAATCTGAGGAACGTGACGGTTATAATCCCTCTCCCCGCCGGTCTTGAAATAGAGAATCCGAGATACAGTGAGGGCGGAGAGGCTCTTCCTCCTTTTGTGAGATCGGAGGCGAGAGATGACAGACTCCTTCTTTATATTGATAGGCTTGATAAGAAGCTTGACTGGAAATTCGTACTGAGGGCAGTAACATCGGGGACCTTTGACGTTCCGCAAATATCGTCAGAGTGTATGTACGATCCTGCAATCTCAAGCGTTAGCGGCGGCGGCAGGATTGAGATCAGGTAGATCCCGGTTTTATTGCTGCCTTACTATGAAATATGAAAAGATCCTTAAAAATATAAAAAAGAGGGGCCCTCGCTTCATCCGTAAAATATGGGCTCCCCTTCTTATCGTCTTTTTAACATTCTTGATTGCAGGACTTTCCTTGCCTGTTGAAAAAATCTTTGAATGGTCTACTTCAACAGTCGTCACAGACAGCAACGGATCTCCGCTACAGGGATATCTTTCAAAAACGGAGGAGTGGTCACTCCCTGTGCCTTTGGAAGAAATGGGCCAATGGATGCCCAAAGTGGCAGTTGCCCTTGAGGACAGACGATATTACTTCCATTCGGGAGTGGATTTACTTTCCATCCTCAGGGCTATTGTTCAGAACAGAAAAGCAGGAAGGATCATTTCGGGAGGCTCAACGATAACGACCCAGCTGATCAGGCTCGCAATCCCGAGGGAACGGACACTGGGCAGCAAGACTTTGGAGTTCTGGCAGGCTCTTCAGATTGAAAGGCTGCTGACGAAAAGAGAGATCCTTGAGCTTTACCTCAACAAGACTTCATTTGGAGGCAACATCAGGGGTATCGAGGCAGCCGCAAGAACGTGGTTTAACAAACCTTCAAAAGAACTTTCTATATCGGAAGCGACCCTTCTTGCTGGCTTACTGCGAGGTCCTGCTTTCTACCGTCCCGATAGACACCCTGAAAGGGCACTGGCATTAAGGGACCGTCTGCTTGACAGATTGGAAGAGCTCGGTGTAATAAACGACGGAGAAGCAGAAAGGGCAAAGCTTGAAAAAATTCCAATGAGAAAATACTCCATACCCTTTTCCTGCAGGGAAGCATCTTTTCATGCCGTCGCCCAAGCGGGCATGTCTGAAGGCAGGGACAGGTATGGACGTATCAGATCCTCCATTAACAGAAGAATGCAGGATGTTGTTGAACAGGAGCTTAAAATGGCTCTTTTGGGACTCCCTGTGGGAATTACCGCTTCAGGCGTAATTGTTGAGAACAAAACAGGTCTGGTCCGCGCCTATATAGGCAACATAAGATCGGGGACAGGCAGCTCTGCGTCATGGGTTGATTGCGGTAACTCTCCCCGTTCTCCCGGATCCCTGCTGAAACCCTTTGCATATGCCCTAGCTTTTGAGTCGGGGAAACTTACCCCGTCATCCCTGCTTGCGGACACTCCAATGTCGATGGGACAATCTGCACCCCGCAACTTTGACAGACTGTATAGAGGACCTGTTTCTGCAAGAACGGCTCTCGCTGACTCTCTAAATGTCCCAGCTGTTAGGGTCCTCAGAGACGTAGGCCAGAACAAACTCCTCGATCTTTACAGGAGGCTGGGTCTCGGTCATATAACAAAGGATGCAGGGTGGTATGGAGACAGCCTGGTGCTAGGAGGGTGCGAAGTGACTCTTTTGGAGGCTGCCGCTGCTTACAGGGTCTTGGCAATAGGAGGCTCGACAGGAGCTCTCAGTTGGATAGAAGAGGCACCCTCAGATGAAAAAAGAAGAGTTCTGTCAAGAGGTGCTGTCTCGCTGACTCTCGATATTTTAAAAGATGAAAACAGGCTCATTCCTCTTTACAGGGAACTTTTCGGAGCAGAGGGTACTGTAATAGCTTTCAAGACCGGCACTTCCTATGGCATGCGTGATGCCTGGACAGCTGCGGTTACAAAACCATACACATTAGTACTCTGGTTTGGAGACCCTTCAGGAAGACCTAATCAATCACTAGTAGGGATAAAAATCGCAGCTCCTTCTGCGGTGCGTATCATGAGAAAGATACTCCCTCCCGGTACTATTTGGTTTGAATATCCTCCAGAGGTAAAAAAAGGCGAGGTCTGT
>LFRM01068913.1_pt1 | contig 14755 bp, 13 predicted proteins | sample 618341 | NCBI WGS metagenome assembly LFRM01 (sample SAMN03654438, study PRJNA283298) | anaerobic digester metagenome | isolation source: pool of bioreactors CSTR01a, CSTR02a, and CSTR03a thermophilic anaerobic... | place: Denmark: Kgs. Lyngby | collected 2014-05-21 | reverse complement strand
TTTTTATATCTTTCTTCAGATACACTACCGTATTTATACCCTATTTCTGTTAACCTCGTGTCGGCATTGTCTTGCCTTAATAGCAACCTATATTCCGCCCTAGAAGTCATAATTCTATAAGGTTCGTTAGTTCCTTTTGTCACTAAATCATCTATTAGTACTCCTATGTATGCATCGCTTCTTCCAAGTACAAGAGGTTCTTCATTTCTTAATTTTCTAACGGCATTAATTCCTGCTATCAAGCCTTGGGCCGCCGCTTCTTCATATCCGGAGCTACCATTAAACTGACCTGCGCAAAAAAGGTTCTTTATCGCCTTACTCTCCAAACTAACCTTTAATTCCAAAGGATCAATACATTCATATTCTATAGCATAAGCCGGTCTTACTATCTCTATTTCTTCTAGCCCCGCTATTGTCTTATAGAAGCTTTCCTGTACGTCTTCTGGCAAGCTAGATGACATCCCTTGTATATATACTTCGTCTGTATCTAAACCTTCAGGTTCTATAAAGAGCTGATGTCTTTCCTTGTCTCTAAACCTATTTATTTTATCCTCAATTGACGGGCAATATCTAGGACCTATCCCTTCGATATTTCCCGAAAACATAGCGGATTTATTAATATTCTTCATTATCACTTCATGAGTTGACTCATTAGTGTATGAAAGCCAGCAAGGCACCTGTTCTACTTCAAGCTTCTCATTTTGAAAAGAAAACGGAACAATTTTTTCATCGCCATCTTGCCTGAACATTTTATCAAAATTTAAGGATTTTGCTAGCGCTCTGCAAGGCGTACCTGTTTTAAATCGCCTGAGCGGTAATCCACATTTCTTAAGGTTTTCAGCTAGTTCTATACTAGGCGTAAGGCCATCTGGACCTCCGTCATAAAAGCTATTTCCTATAAATATTCTTCCTCCGAGAAAAGTACCTGTTGATAGTATTACGGCTTTTGCAGTAAAATAAGTACCTGTTTTTGTTATTACGCCTACTACAGAATCATCTTCTATAATTAAGTCTACAATCTCGGCTTGTTTTAAGGATACTAATGGCTCATTTTCTAGTACTTTTTTCATTTCAATATGATACTTATGTTTATCAGATTGCACTCTAAGTGAGTGAACTGCTGGTCCTTTAGAAATATTAAGCATTTTGCTTTGAATAAATGTCTTGTCAGTATTTATTCCCATTTCTCCGCCAAGAGCGTCGATTTCTCTTACCAGATGACCTTTTCCTGTTCCTCCAATTGAAGGATTGCAGGCTAGCATCGCAACCGCCTCTAAATTAATAGAAAACAGTAAGGTCTTCATGCCCATTCTGCCTGCTATTAATCCCGCTTCACATCCTGCGTGACCAGCCCCTATTACAATTACGTCATAGTCTCCCATAAGTATCTTTGATTTTTCACATTCTTTTAATTTCATATTATTTCCCCAAACAAAATTTCGAGAAGACTCTATCTATAATATCGTCTTCTATAGTTTCGCCAAGTATCTCACCTAGCAATCTATATGCATTGTTTATATCTATTTCTACGATTTCAAGTGCTTCGTTTTCTTTAAGTAAATTTATTCCATCGCTAATTGACGATTCGGCTTTGTTTAGAAGGTCTTTATGCCTTGAATTGTTAACTGTATGACTTCCCTGCTGCCTTAACTCTCCAATTAAAAACATCTCTTCTATGGCTTTTTTTACATCTTTTATTCCCGACATTTCTTTCATAGAAGTTTTAATTATTTTCGCTTCTGGTATCATCTTAATTACATCTTTTTCTTCTAATAGAACTTTAAGATCGGTCTTGTTGATTATTATTAAAACTTTTCTGTCATGTATTTTTTCTATGATATTTATATCTTCTTGATCTAAGCTTCTGCTATTATCTAGTACTAAAATCACTAAATCAGCTTTATTGAATTTTTCTTTTGATCTTTCAATTCCGTGAATTTCAATCTCGTTTTCAGTCTCTCTAATTCCTGCTGTATCTGTTAGTATTATAGGTATTCCACCTATATTTATATTTTCGTCTATCGTGTCTCTTGTAGTTCCCGGAACAGAGGTTACTATCACTCTATTCTCACCAAGTATAGAATTCATCAATGAAGATTTTCCTACGTTTGGTTTTCCTACAATCGCGACTCTTATTCCCTCATTAAAGATCCTTCCTGTTTCTGCTGAATTTATCAGTGTCTGAATTTCAGAATTCATCGTTACTAATTTCTTTTCAACCTCTTTATATAGAACTTGTTCTATGTCTTCATCAGGATAGTCGATATTTACTGTTATTTGTGCCAAAACGTTTAGAAGGGTTTCTCTTAAATCTGCTACTACCGAGCTAAAGCCGCCTTCTAAGTGATTAATTGCCACATCGAAACCTTCGTCTGTTCTCGCTTTTATTAAATCTATTATAGCTTCTGCCTGTGACAAATCTAGCCTTCCGTTTAAAAAGGCCCTCTTTGTGAATTCACCGTGTTCGGCGAGTCTTGCACCGTTATTTAACGCTAAATCAAGTATTCTTTTCTGGGATATGATGCTGCCATGACAGTTTATTTCTACTACATCTTCACAAGTATATGTGTTTGGGCCTCTCATGTATACTGCCAAAACCTCATCGACCATCTCATTGTTTTCGGGATTTACTATCTTTCCATAGTACATATGCCTATTAATATATTCATTTTCGCTTTTTTCTCTAATGAATATTCTATCAAGTATACTAAAAGATGACTGGCCGCTTATCCTTACTATACCTATTCCACCTTCTCCTAGTGCGGTTGAAATTGCCGCTATAGTATCTTCCATACTTTTCTCCTAAATTAAAAAGACCCTAATTAGGGTCTTTCTATTATTTTAATTCAATAACAACTCTTCTGTAAGGATCCTGTCCCTCACTTCTTGTAACTATGCTCGAATTACTTTGAAGTGTTGAATGGATAATTTTCCTCTCATAGGGGTTCATAGGTTCAAGCTTGACGCTTTTTTTTGTTCTTACAACTTTTTCTGCTAACCTATTTGCTAAACCAATTAAAGTTTTCTCTCTCTTAGCACGATAGTTTTCAGCGTCTAATATTACCCTTGTATATTCATCATTGCCTTTATTTATTGCCAAACTTGTTAGGTACTGTATCGAGTCTAACGTTTGACCCCTTTTGCCTATAATTGTTCCTGTGTCTTTACCCTCGATATCTACGTGAACTAAATTTTCGCCGACCCTAACAGCAAAAGTAAAGTCTAATCCCATATTTTCTGTTACATTTTTTAAAAAGTCCTTAGCTGGGTGTTCTTCAACCACGTCTAAAGATGAGTAGTCTGAAGTAACAATTTCATTATGCTTTGATATAACTTCTGGTATGACTTCAGGTTCTTCTTTTTTTATTTGTTTTTCAACAGCTTTTTCAATAATTACTTCTTTTTTTGCTACATTTTCTTCAGCTTTTTCTTTCTTCATTACCCTTACTTTGGCTAGCTTAGAGCCTATACCAAAGAAGCCTTTACTTGGTTCTTCTAATACTGTAATATCTACTTGGTTAATGGTTAAATTTAAGTCCGTTAGCGCTAGTTCAACTGCTGCTTCAACGTCATTTCCCCATTTTTCTGAATATTCCATACTTCTTTTCCTCCATTAGTAAATAATGAAAAAGAAATTACTTTTTACTCTTTTTCTTATTATTTTTTCCTTGCTCTTTTTGAATATCTTTCCTTAATTTGTTCATTCTAATATTAAAGAATATTTGAATAAATTGTCCGAAAAACCAATATAATGCTAATCCTGCTGGGTACGACCTTGCTAACCATAGTATTGAAATAGGAAAAACGTATTTCATTACAGCTTGCATTGCTTGCCCTTGATTTGCGCCTCCGCTGTCTGTTAAGCTTTTGTTCATTGAAAATGAAACAAAAGTTGCTATTCCAGCTAAAATGGGTAATATCCATGAATCTGGCTGACTCATGTCTTTAATCCATAAAAAAGATTCATGAATAGCAAACAACATTTTATCATCTGGGATATATAACATTGGGTTTCTAAGCAAAGCGAATAGACCCATTATTATAGGCATTTGAATTAACATAGGAAGGCAGCCACCCATTGGGTTAAAGCCTTCTTCCTTATACAACTCTGATATCTTTTGATTCATTGTTTCTTTATCATCAGAATACTTAGATTGTATTTCTTTCATTTTTGGCTGTATACTAGACATGGCTGATGTGGATTTAATCTGCCTAGCATATAGTGGATAAAGTAATCCTTTTACGATTAAAGTAAGAATTATCAAAGCAAGTCCATAACTGCCAACAAAATCATATATAAAGGTTAATAAATAACCCATAGGTTTTGCTACTATTCCAAATACATTCATCAACTTCCTCCGTTATTTTAATGGATCATAGCCACCTGGATTTCCAGGACGACATCTTAAAATTCTTTTGATCCCTAGGTAACTACCCTTTATCGGTCCATATTTATCAACTGCTTGTATAAAATACGTACTGCATGTGGGGTAAAAACGACATGTCGGTGGAAAGAGTGGTGAGATAACCTTTTGATAAATCCTAATCAATAGAATAATTATTTTTTTAAATATACTATTTATTATTTTCATTATACAGTTCGTGCGTTCTTTTTATAGCACTCCTCAATGATTTCTCTACTTCCATACATTTTACATCGTTTATTGTTTTACGAGCAACAATAACTATATCATAACCTTCTGTAATTTTTATTTCAGTTAATCTATACGCTTCTCGCATAAGTCTTCTGGCTCTACTTCTTCTTACACTGTTTCCAACTTTTTTGCTAGCTAAAAAAGCGATTCTGTTATATGACAAATTGTTCTTCTTATACAACAAGACTAAAAATCTATCACTCTTCGATTTACCGTATCTATATACGGCGCTGAAATCTTTTTGATTTCTTAATATGTATTTACTAAACATACTATTTAAGCTGTAAGACTTTTTCTTCCTCTAGCTCTTCTTCTTTTAAGCAAGTTTCTTCCATTTTTAGTTCTCATTCTTTTTCTGAAGCCATGCTCTTTCATTCTCTGCCTTTTCTTAGGCTGATAAGTTTGTTTCATTATTTTCCCCTCCTCATTAAATTCGTGCAATCTAAATTTCAATCTGCACATATGCCCTAATATTATACTAATCCATAAGATTAATGTCAACTGCGATATTACATATATTAAATTTAATCAGTAAAATTCTTTTTTTTAGTCTTTGTTTTCTTAGGTAATATCTACATTTAGTGATTTTATCCACTTTATGCACAAAGTTTTCCATACCTTGTGGATAACTTCTCTACATATCTAGTTCTTGCGTTTATTTATACCTTGTAAATGTGGATAACTTTATGTAGAATAGGGGTATAACATTTTAGGAGTAACTTATTGTGAATATTGAAAAAATTTGGAAAACCATACTTGAGATTATTGAAAAAAACACTACTGAAATCAGTTTTAGTACTTGGATCAAACCTCTCTTCATTTATAAAATAGATGAAAATATCAAAATAGTCTATCTTTCTACAAAAGAAGATTATGTTATTAAGATAATAAAAAACAGATATATACATTTAATTGAGCAGAGTTTTAAAGAAATCCTTCAAGATGACTATCGTGTTGTAATTAAATTAGAAGACGAATATAAGAAGACTGAAAAACCAGATAATAAAAAGCCTGTTAATAAACCGAAGAATCCTTTTACGAAAGACAAGTTATTTAACCCAAGGCTTAATTTTGATAACTTCGTTGTTGGTAATAGCAACAAATATGCTCATGCAGCTTCTCTTGCCGTTTCTGAATCTCCTTCAGAGACATATAACCCTTTATTTATTTACGGTGGTTCTGGTCTTGGTAAAACTCATTTAATGCATGCTATTGGGACTTTTCTTATCGAAAACAACCCTGATATTAACGTTCTTTATGTTTCTTCAGAAATGTTTACTAACGAATTCATTAAAGCTCTTTCAGAAAAAAAGATGGAAGATTTTAAGAATAAATATAGGAAGGTAGATGTTCTTTTAATTGATGATATTCAATTTTTAGAAGGTAAGGAGACAATGCAGGAAGAATTTTTCCATACGTTTAATACACTATACGAAGCAAATAAACAAATAGTAATAACGAGTGATAGATCCCCTAATAATTTAGTTAATTTATCAGAAAGACTACGCTCTAGATTTTCTTGGAATTTGATTGCCGATTTAAAACCAGCTGACTACGAAACTAGAGTTGCAATACTTAGAAGAAAAGCTGAAGTAAGCGGCCTTGAGTATACAGAAGATGTTAATAATGTATGCTGCTTTATAGCAGAGAAAATAACCAATAATATAAGAGAACTTGAAGGTGCTTTTAATAGAGTTGTTAGCTTCGCTGCTCTTTTAGACGAAGAATTAAATGTGAATTTTGCTAAAGGTTTGCTTAAAGATATATTTAATAATTCTAATTTAACTGTAAGACCAGAAAAAATAAAAAAAGAAGTTGCTAAATACTACAAATTAAAGGTTTATGATTTAGAATCTAAAAAAAGAAGCGTTAATATATCATACCCTAGGCAAGTTGCTATGTATTTATGTAGAATTCTTACAGACCTTTCTTTACCCAATATAGGAAAGCTCTTTGGCGGAAAACATTATTCGACAGTTATTTATTCCTGTGATAAAATTCAAAGAGAATTACTTACAAATCCTGAGCTAAAAACTGATATCGAAGACTTAAAAAAAGTAATCAATGATAATTAATTACCAACATTAGATAACACCTTACTAACAGGTTTATCATTGAAAAAATGACAATAACTAAACTCATGGTTTTAACTGTTATACGAGTTATCCACAGTTTCCACATACCCTACTACTATAACTACTATAATTAATATATAAATAAAAGGAGTTTTCACTATGAAAATTAATTGTAATCAAGCTGTTTTATCTAAAACATTAAATGTGGTTTCTAAAGCTGTTCCTACAAGAACAACATCTAAGATACTAGAGGGAATATTGTTAATTGCTAAAGATGATAAATTAATACTTTCTGCAACAGACACCAATATACTAATACAAGAAACAATTGATGTTGACGTTATTGAAGAAGGAGAATTAATAGTTCCTTCTAAGCTTTTTTCAAATATAGTTAGAATGCTGCCAAATGAAAATGTTGAATTGACCTTTAATGATGAAAATAAAGAATTATTAGTAACTTGTAAAAATTCAGTTTCTAAAATTATAGGATTTTCATCTGATGAATACCCTAAGATAAAAACAGAAAATATAAAAAACGAAATTCACATTAATAAAAACCTTTTTAAAAAAATGATTCAAAAGACTGCGTTTTCAGCAAGTGTAGAAGATTCAAAAGGTGTTTTAGTTGGAGTATTAATAGAAATATTACAAAATGAAATTAAAATGATAGCAATTGATGGTTTTAGAATGGCAATAAATAAAAATGAAATCATAGGTAATGAGAAAAATGAAATAATAGTTCCTGCTAAATTACTTCTAGACGTTAGTAAAATAATTAATAGTGATGACGATGATGAAGATGAAATAATTGTTCAAACAAATAACAATAAGATAATATTAAATTTTGATAACACTAAAGTTATTATAAATCTTCTTAATGGAGAATTCATTAAGTACAATAATATAATTCCTAAAAACAATGATATTTCTATAAGGGTAATTAAAAGTGAATTGTCTGAATGCATTGAAAGAGCAGCTATTCTTACTAATGAACTAAATCATAATTTAATAAAATTTAATATTAAAGATAATTTAATGGAATTATCTTCCCTTTCTGAAGTTGGTAAAATAAATGAAAAATTAGAAATAATAAAAGATGGTCCAGATATAGAAATAGGTTTTAATTCAAGATATTTAATTGATTTATTAAAAGTTATAGAGGATGAGGAAATAATGATATATATGACAAACAGTGTTAGCCCTTGTTTAATAAAACCTCTTTCTGGAGACAAATACATATATTTAATTTTGCCTGTAAGAATTAATTAATAGAGGAAACGATGATAGTAAAAAGCATAAGCTTAGAAAACTTTAGAAATTATGAAAAATTAGAAGTAGATTTTAATAAAAAAGTAAATATAATAATTGGAAACAATGCTCAAGGTAAAACAAATCTTATTGAAGCAATATATTTAAGTTCTATGTCAAAATCATTTAGAACTAATACCTCTAGCGATCTTATAAACTTCAAAAAAGATTTTACACGAGTTATCGTTAAAGTAAGAGATGATGATATAGATAGAAAAGTTGAAATAAGAATAGATAAAAATAATAAGAAAATAATTAAAAAAAACAATAAAATAATAAGAAAAACATCTGAATTGTTTAATAATATTATTATTGTAATTTTTTCGCCTGATGATTTATCAATAGTGAAAAACGATCCAATTAAAAGAAGAACTTTCATAGATAGAGAACTTTGTCAGTTAAAACCAAAATACTATTTAGCATTATCAAATTATAATAAAATATTAAAGCAAAGAAATGCTTTATTAAAAGAAAGAAATATTAACAACAACTTAATTGATGTTATAGACTCACAGCTGGCTAAATACGGAGCAATTATAAGTAAATACAGACAAGTTTTTTGTTTAGAGCTTTGTAATTTAAGCAACACAACACAAAAAAGCCTAACTAATAATAAAGAAGAATTAGTTATAAAATATTTAAGTAGTTTTAAAAATAATGAAATAAGCGAAGAAAAATTATTTAATTTATTGAAAGAAAATATTAAAAAAGACATTGAAAAAGGATATACAACAGTGGGTCCGCATAGGGATGACATTAGTTTTTTTATCAATGGAATAGACGTTAAAAAGTATGGCTCTCAAGGTCAACAAAGAACGTGTGCATTAGCGTTAAAACTTGCTGAAATAGACTTAATTAAAAAAGAAACCGATAAATACCCTATATTGCTTCTAGATGATGTTCTTTCTGAATTAGATCAAGAGAGACAAAACTTGATTATAAAACATCTTAAAATGGTACAACTATTTATAACAACAACTGAAATTCCAGACCAATATAAAGAAAAAGAAAACATAAAAATTTTTAAAGTAAAAAATGGTGATATTTCATAAAAGAAAATACCACCATTTTTTTATTAAACTTTATTTATTCACATTAAATATAGAATTTGCAACCTTTGCTGATTCAGTTGCATCTTTACAGTAAAAATCAGCTTTTATTTTTTTTGCATAATCAGGTGTTAAAACAGCGCCACCAACTAGTACCTTACAATCTAAATTAGCTTCCTTTAATTCCTTAATTGTTTGCTCCATATTTACAACAGTTGTTGTCATTAAAGCACTAAGACCAACTAACTTTATATCTTTATCCCTTACCGTTTTGACAATTTCTTCAGGGGTTACATCTTTACCTAAATCGATAACTTCAAAACCATAATTTTCTAAAATAACCTTTACTATATTTTTACCTATGTCATGAATATCACCCTTTACAGTAGCTAATAATATTTTCCCATTTGAAATTGATAAAGAACCATTTTTTGATAATTGCTCTTTAATGATGACAAATGATTTTTTAACCGTTTCAGCAGAACGTATAAGCTGAGGAAGGTAAAGGTCACCTCTGTCAAAAGCCTGCCCTACTTTATCTAATGAAGGTATTAAGTACTCATCAACAAGTATCATTGGTTCATTATCCTTTAGCATTAAAGTTGTTACTTCTTCTACTTCATCCTTAAGGCCTTTTAAAATGATAGACTTTAAATCTTTATGGGATTTTTCAATATTATTTTTATCTGATGTACTTGGCTCCTTTTTAGAATCCATATGCCTTATATAATTTTGAGAATCAATATCAATTAAGCTTAAAACCTCAAAAGATTTTATAAGATCGACGATTTCTGTTGCAGTTGGATCTGTTATGGGAACGTCTATACCATAAGTCATTGCCATTAAAAGAAATGTTTTATTTATCATATGCCTATTAGGTAAACCGAAAGAAACATTACTAACGCCAAGAGTGGTGCGCACATTATAGTTATCCTTTACTAGCTTTATAGCTTTAAGAGTCTCTAATACGCCTTCTTGCTCAGCTGAAGCCGTAAGAACAAGATTGTCAACGATAATACGTTCTTCTTCTATTCCATATTTTTTAGCTTCTTTTATTATTTTTTCTGCAATTTCAAAGCGTTTTTCACAGGTCTTTGGAATTCCATCCTCGTCTAGAGTTAATGCTATTAAAGAAGCGCCGTATTTACTTGCTATAGGAAAAATTTTATCCATGCTGCTTTGATTACCATTTACTGAATTTATTATTGTTTTGCCGCAATATATTCTGCACGCAGCTTCGATAACTTCTGTTTTAGCACTATCTATTTGAAGCGGTACATCAACAATTCCATCAAGCTCTTTAACGATATTTAACATTGTTTCTTTCTCATTAATTTCAGGAAGACCAACATTAATATCTAAAATATCAGCGCCTGCTTCAACTTGGGTAATTGCTTCGTTCAATATAAAATCAAATTTATTCTCTTTTAACGCAGCTTTCACTTTTGTTTTTCCTGTAGGATTAATTCTTTCTCCTATAATTTTAATGCTTCCATCAATGATTACCGTTTTAGTAGAAGAGCATACAGCAGTTTTTCTTTTTACATCACGCGGTACAACCTTTTTTCCTCCAAACGACTCCTTAAGAAGTTTAATAAACCCAGGATTAGTACCACAGCAGCCGCCAACGACTGCAACACCTTTATCAATTAAAGGTTTTATAAATTCAGTAAATTCTTCTTTTTCAAGTTTAAATATAGTTTCATTATTTTCAAGTATTGGAAGGCCAGCGTTGGGCTGGAGCATAACTGGTAAAAGTGCCCACTTAAGGATTTCTTCTACAATAGGTGTTATCTCTTTTGGTCCCAAAGAGCAATTTACTCCAAGAGCATCAATTCCAAGGTCTTGGACAACGTTAACAAAAGTTTTAGGATCTGTTCCTGTAAGAGTCCGTCCGTTGTCTTGGAACGTCATAGTACAAAATACAGGAAGCGTTGAGTTTTCCTTGCAGGCAAGAATCGCAGCTCTGGTTTCTTGTAAATCAGAAAAGGTTTCAAGAAGAATTAAATCTACACCTGATTTTACGCCGGCTAGAACTTGTTCTTTAAATATATCATAAGCGTCTTCAAACGAAAGCGAGCCTATCGGTTCTAGAAGTTTGCCGGTAGAACTAATATCTAAAGCAATTAACTGATTTGTTGTAACTGCCCTTACATTTTCAACAGCAGCGCTTATTATGTTTTCCACACTGTATGGAGTTTTGTTTATTTTTAATGAATTAGCGCCAAAGGTATTTGTAGTTATAATATCTGCACCAGCATCAACGTATGCTTTGTGAATTTTTCTAACTATTTCAGGTTTTTCAATATTATATAATTCAGGAAGTTCGCCGCCGAAGAGTCCTTCCCTTTGAAGCATAGTGCCCATAGCCCCATCAAATATTAAAACTTTTTCATTTAGAAGTTTAAGTAGTTCCACAGTTTTTGTCTCCTTTTCTAAGTTCGCATATATTTCTAATTAAGCAGTTATCACATCGGTTATTTAAGTTTATATATGGTTTTTGTTGAAGCCCAATGAAGGCTGTAATAGATTTGCGTGGAATTAATAAATGATCGTCATTAGAAGAAAGGCCTATACGTTTTTGTGCCTGCAGGATATCAATAATTTTTGGCTGAACATAGAGGCCCAAATCACCATAACCAGGGCTATAACGCATAGTCATGTGGTACCCCTTTTCTGCATAGCCTTGAGACAGCTTAAGAGTAACGTCATCAAGATAACTTTCTATATAGGCAGCTGACACTGCATCGTACAAAATAGCATTTTCTAGGTCAATACAAGAGCACTGTTTAAGTCTTTGTTCTATCTCAATACCAAGGGTGCACGCTATAATGATGCATTTTTCAGAATTCTTTAATACTTTATATAAATCCTTGCTTTTTATCTCAAGAACCGTGCCTATAAAGGATATTTTAGTTTCTTTTACATATAAATCATAAACGCCGTAAATATGTCTAGGAGTATATTTAAGGTTTATTTCATCGAGTATTTTATCAATTTTTTCTTCGCTTACGATATCTAAGACTGTATTTGAGCCTAGGTATCTTCTTATATCTTTGCGAATCTTGGCTTCATTCAATTAAATCACCTTATCTTCAGTTAAGAATTTCCTAATATTAGAAATACTATTCATTATTTCCTTTGTTGTATCTGGCTTGTTCATGGTATAAATATGTATACCATCGATTCCCCAAGATAAGAGATCGATTATTTGATCAATGGCGTATGCAGTCCCTGCTTCTTTTAATGCCTCAGGGTTATGTTCATATTTATTTAATATCCGCTGAAACTTAGGAGGTATACTGCAACCTGAAAGCTGAATAATCCTGTTCATCTGATTTATATTTAAAACGGGCATAATGCCAGCAGTCACAGGAACTTTTATACCCATCAAATCTATTTTTTCCATGAAATTATAGAATAGTTCATTGTCAAAAAACATCTGTGTGATTAAAAAATCTACAGAACTATCAACTTTATTCTTAAGATGTTTTAAATCATCAGTTTTGCATGTAGCCTCAATATGGCCTTCTGGATAACAAGCGGCACCAATAGAAAAATTGTCATTACTATTTATGCGGCAGATTAGATCGTTAGCATATTTAAATTGTAATGGATTTGGAAAATCGAAATCTGCGTCGCTAGGTATATCGCCTCTCATTGCGAGTATGTTTTCTATGTTATTATCCTTTAATTCCTTTAAAACTCTATCTATTTCTGACTTAGTACTTGAAACACATGTTAAATGAGCTAAAGCTTCTACATTAAATTTATTTTTGATGGTTGAAGCGATTTCAACGGTTCTGTTTTTAGAACTTCCACCAGCCCCATATGTAACACTAATGAAATCGGGATTAAGGTCTCGCAGCGATTCTATTGTTTCATATATAGATTCTATTGGATAATTTTTTTTAGGCGGAAAAATTTCAAAAGAAATCACCGGTTTTTTTTCTTTGAATAAATCTCTTATCATCATAATAACTTTCCTCTCGATATGTTTCTTTATATTTTTTTAATTGTGTTAAGCTTGGAATATTTCAACTTGCCCCCAAGCACCCATTTTATCCTCTATTATTATTAGCACGCCTTGAATTCCATCAATGGTTTTGCCAAAATCGAGCCCCTTATTTATATCTTCTTTGCTAACAACCAAATTACCAATTGCAGTAGCGGCAGCATCAGCAAGAGCTGTGTCTTTTGATATGACTACTACAGCATCGGCATTTCCAAAGCTAAGTGAATGGCCAACAGTCCCTGCAGATGTACATATGCCAACGGGCATGCCAGACTTAGGAATACGAATTCCTATTTTATTTGAAAAAGGCGAAGATCCGGCAAATATTAGAATCTTTCTTTCTTCCTTGGAACTGATATAGATGTCACCTCCGTTTTCAACAATCATCTGTTTTGTAGAGGTTAAATTTATTGTTTGCTTGACAACTTGTTCGGAAATTGTTCCAGCTACTGCGGCCATTGGGCCTACGCCGACTTTAGAGCTGACATCTATCATGTGCTGTATGATTGGATCATCGGATTTCTCTGATAGAGGGATTAAAGATTTTTCAAAACCATCAATCGACTGACATGCTTTTTCTATATTCGTCCTTAAGGCTTCAAGTATATTTTTGACAGTTTTTTCTTCATTAAAATCAGAAGAAATCATCAAGTCGGATTCATCAATAATAACCTTGTATGTTATCAGACCATCACTTTGTTGCATGGCTCTATAAAATCTTTCTTCATACATTATATTTACTCCAAAGCTCATTAAACACTTATGGCATTTGTAGGACAAACAGAAATACAAAGGTTACAACCGACGCATTTTTCCTGTAAAAAAGTAAGTGAAAGATCATCAGGCGACAAAACAAGGGCACCTGATGCACAAACTGAAGTACAAAGCCCGCAATCCACGCAAGCATCATGGTCAACTTTTATTATAGGATTTATAAAGTCGGTAAGAATACCTTCTTTCTTTAAGTATATTATTGCATTTTCCATGTTTTCTGGTGTTCCTTCAACGTCCATAAGTAGTGAGCCCTTCATATTATAATTGATAGAGGCTCTTAAAATATTAATTCTAAGGTCATATTTTTTAACAAGGTCGTAGGCGATAGGAGTATTTGTTACCTCACCTGGAAATTTTAATAGTATTTTATTTTTCATTTTTATTAGCCTCCCTAATTTCTAATCCATTAAGAGAATTGTTCTGTGGAAAAAGTTTAATAGGCTCTTGCAAAGTAAAAGAGCCCTTTAGTATCCAATCTTTTAATTCGCTTGCGATTTTTCTCGATTTCTTCATACTAGTTATCGGTGCAGTTTTTATAGTTTTACCATCAAGCTCTATTGAGCCGCTTCTTAGCTCCTCGTAAGAGACAAGGCCAAGGGATGGTTTGTTATTTTCATTTACACTATAATCAATAATATTAGTGAAGAGATCCTTGTTTTCTATAGATACAGCTTTCATCATTTCCACATCTAAGATAGGAATAGGAACACCAACTCCGACAAACATTGAAATACCATATCCATCAAAGACAGCTGGTGCAATATATTCTTCATTCATAGCTTTTAAATCACCAATTAAAGCCATAGTTCCTGACGGAGAATAAGGAATACCGTTTTCGTCGCGCACTTTTGATGAATTAAACTGCGTGCCATGCCATGC
>LFRM01211311.1_pt1 | contig 14758 bp, 20 predicted proteins | sample 618341 | NCBI WGS metagenome assembly LFRM01 (sample SAMN03654438, study PRJNA283298) | anaerobic digester metagenome | isolation source: pool of bioreactors CSTR01a, CSTR02a, and CSTR03a thermophilic anaerobic... | place: Denmark: Kgs. Lyngby | collected 2014-05-21 | reverse complement strand
ACACCTAATTAATCTCGTTCAATTAAATCATATTTAAAATCAAAACAGGAAGGGGACATTTATTCGTCCTCTTCCTGTTTTGATTGCCAAAATTTCTCTTTCTCCTCTTCAGAAATTGTAGCTGCGAATTCTTTTTTTAGTTCAAGTAGAGTTTGCAAGTCTCTAACGTATTGGTACAGTGACGATCTATTTTCAAATTCCTCTCTGGTCTTAGGTAATTCCTGACTCCTAAAAATATCTAAGTATCCATTTAAATCTTCCATGAGTTCTTTTGCTGTGTTGATTTCATGAAACTGAAACGAGACCAATTCAGTCAATGAAGCCACCATCCTATTTTGCTCGTAATATTTATTAATACGTGTTAAATGCCCTCGCATAAGACGAAGAATTTCAAATTGTTTTATACGCATTTCCATATATTTCACATAATAATGAAAACTGTCAGTGAGATAATTCGAGTATAGCTTCTGGGCTCTTTCATTGCCATCTTTTAAGGCTCTTTCCAGTTCTGAAAAAAGTTTTTCTTCAGAGATGGTGACGGACTGGGTTAAGATTCCATTAGCTAACTCATTTAGAATTTCTCTCATGAGATTTTCTATTTTTCTCTGGTCTTTTCGGATGTTTTTCTCTTCACTAGGCATGTAGATATTAAAAACTAAAGCGACCCCAGCTCCAATGATTAAGATTCCATACTCATTACCCACCCAATAAAGTGAAATCGACTCTTCAATAAGAAGATGTGTGACAAGCACTGTACTGGGGACAATTCCATCATTTAGGTTTAGGGCAGCAGCTACAGGAATAAATAGAAATAAATACACCCCAAATGAGATGGCTGAGTATCCCATTAGAAAAAACACCAATGCCGCAATCCCTAAAGCTATGGTGGTAGATCCTAGCCTTCTTAGTGCAATCTCAATGGATTTACGTTTTGTGCTCTGAACGCTAAGCACCGTAATTACTCCTGCGGATACTGCGTAATTTAAACCGACCATTTCCGCTAAGATAATAGCTATAGTAGCTCCTATAGCCGTCTTTAGGGTTCGATATCCCACATATTCTGTAATCTTATTCATAATTCAGTCTCCATACAAATCATATTTTTCTATGTTCTAAATGCCTTCTAATCATAATACTAATATTTTTCTTTACATCTTACTATAATCTATGTATGATGATTTTTCAATTGCATCCAATTAATTATCGGGTAAATAGACTTAATTTCTTCAATGAGGCTAGCAAAACCCAATGCAAACATACAAATATTCTTTATAAGGTTCGAGTATTCTACTCATTACCAACTTTCTTTTATTTAACCTATAAACCATTTCGTCAAAAAAGAAGCCTTATCCACACCATACTCATTGTAGAAAAGGCTCCTTTACTTTAAAGCTTTTGTATTACTTATTCTTTAATTACTCAGCGAATAGAAGGTCCAATATTAAGCTTAAATAAATAGTTTTTTCTCTGCTTTATACTCATAAACTTTATTGAGCAGTTCACCAAACCTTTGATAGTGGACGATTTCTCTGGCTCTTAAAAACTTCAAAATTTCTCGGACGTCATGATCATCTGTTAATTTTATCAAATGCTCATAGGTAGCTCTAGCTTTTTGCTCTGCTGCCATGTCCTCATGTAGATCTGTAACTGGATCTCCTAATGCTTGGAAGTACATGGTGGTAAAAGGAACAGCATTAGCGTCCGCTGGAAACAGACTGGCTCCATGCTGAATAAAATGTCCACCTAACCCCGCCTCAGCCAACTCATCAGGTGTAGCTCCATCAGTAAGTTGATAAATCATAGAACAGATCATTTCTACGTGACCTAGCTCTTCAGTACCAATGTCAGTAAGAAGTGCCTTTGTGTCTCCTGTAGGCATGGTATATCGTTGGTTTAAATAACGAAGAGCGGCAGCAAGTTCTCCATCAGGGCCCGCATATTGGGCCATTAAAAACTTTGCCATTTTAAGGTCTTTATTCTTTATATTCACTGGAAATTCAAGTTTTTTCTCATATATCCACATTATTCTATCCCCCTACTGCTTTTCCCATGGCCATGGGTCATTTATCCATTGGTCTAAATCTTTTTCATTTTTAATATGGTGACTAAATAACATAGTCACTTCACTTTCGTAGGTCTCTCTTAAGGTTTTTAGCTTTTCGTAGTGTTCATTTAGCTTTTTAATGGCTTCATCATCATCGGGATGGGTATCGAGATATAAATTCAAATCTATGGCTACAAATTCTAACTCCTGAAGCTCTCGTAATTTTGATTCGTTTGTCTTCTTAACCATGGTTATTCCTCCTCGATTTTAAAGTCATCATCTAATTCTTTAAATATGGTTCCTTTAAATAGAGCCTCATTTGCCTCGTAATATTTAGGGTTACTTTGAGGAGCAATATAAGCTTTGCCTATACCTCCTTTAAAAGGAGCTTTAGCAGAATTAGTCGATAGAACTTGCAAAGGCTTTGCACTATTAAGATCTTTCTGAGGATTGTTTAATTCTTCTTTCATTTTTGCCATTAATAAAACCTCCTTAAAAATATATTTTAATTTTAATACGTAGATAAAGAGAATATCTGAAGGAATAAATAACAATAAGGAAAATAATTGTTAACATCATGACAATGCTTTTTGCTAATTTCACCAAACATTAAGGTTCATTATTTACTCAGGAAACCTTAAGTTCTCTTTAATTCATTAAGTTTAGTTTCTATCCAATACTATTCATCCATGCTAAAATGAAAATAAAACGCGAGGTACTTATGACAACTTATAAAATTATTCTTCCATCAGATGAAATGCCTGACTTCTACCAAGGGGCTGTTAAAGAATATATCAAAAGACTTGGGCGGTATTGTCATATTGTCATCCAGTATTTAGATGACCCTCAAAATCTTGATACAATAATTGAAGGGTTCTATTGTTTCAAAGTTTCAAATAAAGGTAAATCTTTGACTTCCGAAAACTTCAGTGAATCGCTTGAGGATCTTAGTGTTAAAGGCCATTCTAAAGTTGCTTTTATGATCAACATAAAAACAACTTCATTTGATGACTCCTTGTCATTAACTTCTCTTGACCTAACCTGCGGGCTCAGTTTAACTTGCTTACTCGAACAGCTTTATCGTGGATATAAAATCAGCAAAAATGAACCTTATCATAAGTGAAATAGAATAATTTATCTACGAAGACATGAGCCATCCACCCTTACAATTTAGAGTATCAAACATATCAAGTTTTAGAACTCTTCATTAGATATGTCGCGATGATGTTTAAAATAAGCACTGCAGTATACATTCCTACTTAGAGGTGTAAAGATGAAACAGATACTAAACGAAGATTTAATCTACGCAATATTATCAGTAGTTGAGGAGATTCCTCAAGGGAAAGTTGCAACTTACGGTCAGATTGCTCGATTAATAGGGAGGGAGAAAAACTCTCGTCTTGTAGGTCGAGTGTTGAGCATGGCTGAACATTATGGCAGCTACCCTTGCCACAGAGTGGTCAATCATGCAGGGCGATTGACTCCTGGTTGGATAGAGCAAAGACATTTATTAGAGGACGAAGGTGTCACAATGAAGGATACAAATCATGTGGATTTAAAAATCTGGCAATGGGACTATTAAATATGTTGTCCATAGATTTATTAAGATGGATTAAAATCCCTAGTGATATACTAGCAAAAAGACAGTTATTTCAATGCAGATAAAAAGATTCCATATTACATGAAATCCCTTTAACGTTTCATCATTTATCATACCATTAGTGGTGTCATTCAAATTTAGAAGCTAAAATAGCCCTGTGGCAAATCTAAAAATAACATAGAAGATCAGAATGATAGCCAAAACCCCTGTTATGTTTCTTACAATTTTCTTTCTTCTTTGCGCTTCATAACTGAAATCTTCTTTATCTCGTTGTTCTTCATTTGGTATCTCAAACCTATTTTTCTCTTTTCTTTCTTGATCTTTGATTGCAGCATCTTGTCCTGTTCGATTCATTAGATTTCTATTCGGATCAAAGTTTAAACTCATTACTTATTCAGCTCCTTTATCTGTTTGGATTCCACACTTTAATTTCTTTTTTCATCAAATAACTATTAATCGATTCATAATCCTTATCCTTATAAGCCTCTTCATTAACCTTTAGGATATTTTTTAAATCATCTTTATTAAAAATATCTCGATTTCCATCAAGTAAAGCATCAATCTCTTTTTCAGCAGTTGTGACATAACATGAATCTTTTTTCACTATAAATAAGGGATAATTTTTTATCTCGTCTGCAAAAACTAATTCTTCAGAGTATTCCCTTGCAGGATCCCTTTCAAACTCATCATCCTCCATTATATTCCCCTCATTATCAACAAGAACATAGCTGTTCACTTTATCTTTGTCGTAATAGGCTAATTGACTAATTAACTCTGTAGTAGCCAAGCTATTATAATCTTGCCATCCTTCATAATAAGGTAGCGAATTATCATTTTCTCCTACCACATAAGACTCTTGAAATTTTGTTAATGCTTTTTCTTTAGTAGCTGGTTGCTCCTTTGATCCGCACCCTGAAAAAGTCAAGACGATGAATAGGATTAAAACCTGCATAACTTTTTTCATTTTCAATTTAATCTCCTCCTTGTGTCTTTATCACTAATAGCTTTAAAGGGGTATTTCTCTACTTACTTCAAATAAAAGCTTATGATCTCCTATTGCAATCTATATTAAAATACATTGGTAAACTCAATTTATGGTATAGGATTATAGGTTTTTGGGATTTCTATTCTAATACGAATTGGTTCTTTAAGTTTTCGTATTGGCATTTCCATACCGTTTCTTCTAAATATAATCGTATCTTGTATATCTTCTTCAAAAACATACGACACATTAAAATATTCTCCTTGGTTTTGCAAACTAGGAAATGGAGTGTTTCCTATTTCGCCACTGCCGGTCTCGTATTTGATATCAAAGGGACTAAAAGCTGAAGAATCTAAAGTCTTCACTTTAAAAATCATCATGGTTTTATATCCTGTTAGAAATTTAGTAAGTTCTATACTCTCCACTTCTGGGTCTATGGTTTTATTAGCGGGATCTAGAGTGATATACTCTTTTTCTTTACTTAAGAGCTGCACTCCTTCTATGACAAGTTCAATATCTTCTGTATGAGAATCAATAGTGGATAAATCAATAGTAATTCCATACTCTGTGCGCTGACGATTGAAAATGCTGTAATCCAAATTATTTTTGACAACTTTACCAGTCTCAGCATCAAGAATTTTTCCGCTTATCTTTATAAGATAGAACACTGGAAAGATCACTAGTTTCAAGAGACCGCAAAATCATGTTGTTTCCAAGCAAGTTAATGTTTTTGTTGATGTCATTTTTAGGTCTAGGCATCATTTTTTCAAGTTTTGTTACAAACGAGAATTCACCTAAAGATTCAGTGCTAATGATTTTGTAAAAATCTTCTCCACTACCCATACCCTCAACCCCTCGATTAATCACTGCGGTAAATTCTATTCCTAGCCTATCTGGAAAGCGCTCATTATTCCCAGGTGCAAGCCATCCCGATAGGCTGAAATAGGAATTCTCAGCCAATTTAAAGCTATGATTATCAAAGTAGGCAGAATAATCTTCTTTTGTTTTCAAATCAAATATTTTGAGATTTTCTAACTTCATCCGATCATAATTATCCAAGGTGATGTTCTCTGATGCCTGAAAGTATAGCGATATTTTCTTCTCATCTGAAATTCCATACTGGAGTGAAATTTGATATTCTCCATTATCGGATACTATACCAAGTTCCTCTAAATTATCCTCATAATCTTTTGAAAATTCCATAACAGTTAAAAACTCTTTGAGTACAGGAATCCTTCTAATATTTTCAGCCCAAGCCATATTTGTATTTGCCGCAATAATCATGAACACCAAAAGTAAGCTGGTTAATATGGAGCTACCTTTAAACCTTTTTATTCTTTTTTCTCTGCTAAACCGTTTCTCAAAGCGCTCTTCTACATCTGCCAACGCCTCGGGCTCTTGGATATTTTGTTCAATTAAATGTTTCAAGTTTTTATCTGATGGATTCATGGCTTATACCTCCTTCCATGGAAATAAGATCCTCTTTTAGAAGTTCCAGTGCTTTTCGTGAACGAGTGGCAACGGTCCCTTGAGGAAGATTAAGAAAAACCGCAGTATCTTTCACACTATAGTCTGCAAAGTATCTGAGGATAATGATTTCTTTAAGTTCTTCAGGGAGATTATCCACCGCATTCTTTACTGTCATAGACGTTTTATTCTCGGTGGATGAAATCTCAGGAAGATCTTGAGATGGAATCTCTCTCTTTCTTGTCCTTAAAATTCTGTAGCATTCATTTATAAGTATTCGTGTTAACCATGATTTTAGTGCATCCGGATTTTTTAATTGTTTAATTTTCGCATATCCAAGATATACCGCTTCATCCACAGCTTCCATAGAATCTGCTTCATGAGACAAATAACCTAATGCAATTTTATACATAATGTTCTTATATGACGTTATAAATAAAAGATAAGAATCTTTTGTCATCCGCTTTTTTCTAAACATATCCAATACTTTCATCCCCCCTTTAATTATTAGAGTAAACTAGGGTCATTTTTTATTTGGTTTTAAGAAATTTCATTATTTGATTTATATATTCATTGGATTCTTTGATTGTCATTAGATTTAAGTCTCTATCTTTATTATAGGTTCAAATTTAGCGTAGTTAAACGTAAGACTAAAAACTTCTCAAAAGTAATCTCTTAACAATACCCATCACTGAGAGAATCACTTTTGCTAATTAGATGTATTTCTCCTGCAAACTCTATTTAACCGACTGATGAACTTCTTCAAATTCATTTGTTCATTGATATTGAAATATTCCCTAAATACCCTCATCTCCAATTAAATTATTGACTTTGAAAACCGTTTCAGATAATATAAACATGAGAGTTTCATCATGTTTATATTATCTGAGTTAGGGGGATATTATGTGTAATTTTAAAGTGAATGGCGTTAATCTTTTTTATGAGGTTCGGGGAAATAAAGATGCGAAAGAAACCGTTGTTTTCCTAAACGGAGTTATGGCAAGCACCAATAGTTGGTACGTTCTTTCCAAGCCCTTTGAAGACCTTGGCTATAGAGTACTCCTTCATGATTTTAAAGGACAATTAAAGTCTGATAAGCCAGAAGGTCCATACTCATTCCAAGAACATGCTGATGAGCTTCAGGCTCTTCTAACCCACCTTAATATAGAATCCGCTCATTTTATCGGAACGTCGTATGGAGGGGAAGTCGCTCTGAAATATGCTTCTCTTTACCAAAACCACATGAAATGCATGGTTATCATAGATTCAACTACAGAGCTAGATCCAATTATGACGTACTTTATTTCATCTTGGAAAAAATCTGCTGAACTAGGCGATGGTGAAGCATTCTTTGATCTCCTGGCTCCATCTGTATACGGTGAAAAATTCATGAGAGAGAATAAAGATTTTCTTGAAGCCAGAGCAAAAGCCATGAGTAAAATAGGAAAAGATTATTTAGAAGGTCAGATTATCCTTTATGATACATTTCTAAACGATGTGTCCATGACAGAGATTTTACCTGAAATTGAAACGAAAACCCTTGTCATTTGTGGTGAAAATGACATCCTGAAAAGTCCTAAACACTCTTTAAGGATCCATCAAAATATAAAAGGCTCAGAATATGTAGTCCTTCCAGAGTGTGGACATGTAAGCATATTTGAAAAACCTAATGAGCTCATCACCCTTCTATTAGGGTTTGTTCTAAAAAATAAATAAGAAAATCAATTTAATATATTATTAAAGGTCTCTTCAGGTATTAACCTGTTGAGACTTTTGTTTCTTAATAACTCCAACTTCAACTCTAGAATTTCTAGTCGTCATTACATCCATCTCCATCCTATGTTATGTTATGGCTTAATCTCTGCTGAGACTTTCTAAACTTTCTATTCATAAAATATTTTTTATTTACTTGTGTCCTTTTTACCGTTTTCAGGGTATTAATAGTATAGGGAAGGAGGATAGAGATGCAAAAAATGATAAGTATTGATTCAAAAATCAATGACATCACAGAAAAATATTATGATTTGGTTTATAAGCTAGCTTATGCAAAAACTAGAAATCGTTTTGATGCAGAAGATGTCCTTCAGGAAGTCTTCCTAAGGTACATCCGAAAGCAACCTCAGTTTGAGAATAATGACCATGAAAAAGCCTGGTTTTTGAGAGTGACCATAAACTGCAGTATAAACTTATTTGTCTCTTCCTCCAAAAATAAAACTACTCCACTTGATATCGTAAATTTTGGATTAAATGATGAAGAAAAAGTTTTAGATGAATTTCTTGCCCAATTGCCATCCAAGTATCTTACTGTTATTCATCTTTTCTACTATGAAGACCTAAAAATAGTAGAGATTGCAAAATTACTAAGTATGAAAGAATCCACGGTTAAAATGCAACTAACCCGTGCACGTAGACTTCTAAAAACATATATGGAGGTGGATAAAGAAAATGTTTGAACAAAACTATAAATCACTCTTTAAAAAAATTAGAGGGGATGAAAACTCTAAAGAAGCCCTAAAAATAAAAATGCAAAAGGAGTTAACGATAATGAGCAATGCAACCGTTAAAACTAAATCTAAAACTTCTCAGTACTATAAATACGGTGCCCTAGCTGCTTCAGTTCTAATTATGGCCACCATTACTATAAATTACCTAGGAAATCAAAATCCCAATAAGGGATCTACTCCGCCTGTGGCAAATGAATTGCCCAGAAAAGATGGAAATACTGTGCTTTATAGTAGTCTTATTTTCCCAGAATCTACTCCTGTGGATTCTCCTGTTTCCACCAATGAAATTGGAGGGAAAATCGCACCTTTTACTGAAGATCTTCTAAGCGAAAGTGATCTAATCATTAAAGGCACCATAGTAGATATCTCATTTAAGGATTATCAGGACGCTGGAAGTAACCAGATTGATCGACAAACTGTAGTTTATACAGTCCTTATGGACAAATTGTATTACTCCGACACCTTATTTAATGAAGGGGATACTATAACCCTGGAAAATGATCTTTATACTTACACTTCTCTGGAGGGTAGTTTAGAAAAGCTTAGTAACAACAGGCAATACATCCTGTCCATAAAACAAGAGGATGAAAAGTTTAACATAATTTATCCTTTCGCCCCTCAAATTGAAGTTACCTCCGACGGAAAATACCTATTCCCTGATCACTGGCCAACCCTAATAAATGAATCGACTAAAACCGTTACTATCGATACTCAAGAAGGAATAAACTTCCCCGGAGAAATGAAACTAAGAGAAGACTCTGAATTTGAGCTCGATTTTCAAAAATTAGTTTATACCTATCATAATTAAATCTTATCAATACATGACTATGTTGGACACTTGGCATAAGCTCCTTCCAGTGATTATTATAAATAAGAGAATACGAAAGAGAAGCATTTCATTGATAGGCTTCTCTTCCTAGCGTTATCATTAGCGCTAACTCAATAGGATTCTGTTTCGAGTTAGCTTGCTATTTCTACAATGAATTACCTATTAACACAGTAATTCTCCTGACTTATTGGTGGCATTCTTTATGATGAGGTATAGTATAATTAGATTTTTAAGTTTGAAGGTAGTTAGTTGTTTTATTAGAAATTACAGTAGGAGAGATAAATATGAATAAGATTAAGATTATAAATCCTAGAATCCCAGAGAATTTGGATCAGATTAGTATGGAGAATAACTCTATTGAAGATGAAGATCTTTTTAAAGAGGGTACCATCACGGACTGTTACATCGAAGAACAAAGAGCAGAGCGAGTTATGTTTGAGAATATACTTTTTAAAAATGTCATATTTCTTGATAGTTCTTTTATCAATGTAGAGTTCACTGATTTAAGTTTTGTGAATTGTGATTTGTCTAATTTGGATTTAACGGGGGCTATCATACATAGAGTAGAGTTTATTGATTGTAAGATGATGGGCACCATTCTAACGGATTCCACACTTCGAAATGTGAGATTTCAAAGTTGCAATCTCTCCTATTCAAATTTCGGGTTTTCTGATTTCAAGCAAGTCATTTTTGAGAAGTCCTTGTTAAACTATGCAGCTTTTGAAAATATCGCATTTACTAAAGTAGGATTTGAAGAAAATAACATGAAATCTATGCAAATGAATGGTACGAAGCTTAAAGGTATTGATTTAAGCACGTCTGAGATTGATGGCATGGGCGTAGGAATAGATGATCTAAATGAAGTTATGGTCACCAAATTGCAAGCGGTTGAGCTATCAACTTTACTAGGCTTGATCATCACAGATTAATTTACAATAAAATTTGGTTTCTAAAAGCAGCTTGCCATAAATAATTTCCTTCAACTACAAATAACCCATGTGCACTTCGCACTGGGTTATTATGAAATTATTGATCTAAGCACTTTTCTTGCAATGAAACCAAGTCTACTAATTCTGGCTTTAATCCCAATATATGACGAAGTCTATAATTCCAATTCTTTTTCCATTCTTATGGCTCTAGGTTTGAATCCTATTTTTTTATAAAGACTAATGGCATCTTCACTAAATACATGCACTGCTAGCTCTATTTTGAAAACCCCTCGACTGATGGCATATAACTCAATATATTCCATCATTTTTGTTGCAGTCCCTTGATGTCTATAGTTCTCAGAAATGGCAAAATCATGAATATATTCATACTTTCTTTCAACCATCATGGGTAATTGTACATTTAAAATTTCTAAAAAACTATATCCAATAATTTCATTATCTAGTAATCCAACCAGAATTACTCTTTGCTCGTTATGAAAGAAACTATTCAAAAATGTTTCCGTGTATAAAACCTCATTTTTTTGTATATATCTGGACGCTTTTCAATATATAAATCATGAACTTGCTTCTTTATTTCCATGATATTACTCAAATCTTCCCCTATAGCTTTTCTTATTACCAAATTTTTCATCATACTCTCCTTGATCATTATCATTTTCTTAAACATCTTAAATTCCATGATGTTTTTATCAGTTTTTCTATAAAATTATCCGATTATACAGTAAAATATTTATTAATCCTTAATATACTATAAATTATTGTTTTTTCTATGTCTTCAATAAAACTATGTTTTCTTGTTTTTATTTACTTGCATAATAAAAGCACAGCGAGTAAATCTTTTATAACTTTCTCGTTGCGCTATGCATTTCTGCTTTTAATAATATTTAATTCCCAGATACTTAAGTCGATAATTATTTTCTTTTGTGATTCTTTCTCTAATATCAATATCGGTAGTATGCCACACGTCTCATCAATCTTTACTTTCTTTAATCATTAACTATTCATTTGAAAAAAACGTTATAAGATTGGAGTTATAAATCCTCTACTTCAAGTACAGTTAATTTATCTCCATCAACTCTAAATCGGACATTCAGTCCGGCAAATGATAATCCATAAATTCTTTGAGCATCGTGTTGATAGGATGGCCTTGGATCTTCTGCTAGAACCTCTTTCATCACCTCTCGTTTATTTGATGGGACCTTGTCTAAAAGTTCCTGAGGAATATAAACCTTGAGTTTCTTCTTTTCAACATGCTCAAAAACTCCTGTATAGGCTTCTGGATGACTATCAGCGTATGGTATGTAAGGTTTTATATCCAGGATAGGTGTATTGTCCATAAGGTCTACTCCACTAACGTAGAGGATTGGCCCCAGATTTTCATCCATTTCTATCTTAACCAGTTTTACTGAAGAAAGGCCAAGGTGGTTAGGTCGAAAGGGTGAACGGGATGCAAAAACACCTACTCTAGTATTGCCACCCAGCCGTGGTGGTCTTACGGTTGGACTCCAGCCCTTGTCTGCTACTTCTGAAAATTGCCAAATGAGCCAAAGATGGGAATGATTCTCTAAACCCTTAACCGCAGCTTCACTTCGAAACTTAGGCTCAAATATAATCTTTCCCTCTAAGCTTTCGACTAATCCACTTTGTCTTGGGATTCCAAATTTAGAGGGAAAATCCGTATAAATCCTTCCTATAACTTCAATTTCAAAAGTTTCAACTTTTACATCCTTCATCTTTGCCTCCTACTTAATAGCAACTAGTTTTAACCTTTTTGTAGATTTAATATGACTATTGGCCTACTTCTATTCCTATCTCTATTTTACAGCACATTTTGAGATAAGTGTTAAATAACATTGATCAAAAACCTCATCTTATCGCCATTGCTCGTACCTTCTTTCTACTGCCGGACAATTGATTATGGGATGATTAATCTATTTTTTGGAGACAGTGAACTCTTGATAGAAATAATTTTGATTACTATTATATTCAGGCTTTATATGATCAAAATATTCTTCAAAACCTCCGTATATAACATCATTAACAATGAAAATTCCTGTTACGTCAACGTTGAAGGATTTAAAGGATTTCAGTGTAACTTGATGATAAATATGATTCATTTCACTTTGTGCTTCAATTATATTACTTGGTGTGATTAGAGCTAAACTTACAAGAGCCATCAAATTTTCATACGACTCGATATAAAACTCACTATCTTCTACCCTTACATCAAATGAAACTGCATTAATAGTTCCATCATCAAGACTATATTTTAAAGTTGGAACTGTCCTTAAATGATGAGGTAGATAATTCTTCTTATAATCATAGTCAATTTCTTCCCATGCCCCATTAGACTTTAGCTCATAATCTAAATTCATCTCATAAATTTTCTCGTAATGTTTAAAATTTTCAACATACTGCTCCACTGTAAGATTACCACTATGGGGTGGCATGGAATAATTCAGACTTAAAAGAAGTGATAAGGAAAACAAAGTTAGTACAGACAAAACCATAACACCATATCGATAAACTTTATAATCTTTAATCTTATAGGCAATATTTTCATCCCATGGCTGGATTTCACCTCGTTTGCATCGATCATAGCTTACACTAAGGGTAATGAGATTAATTAATGGAACACCAAATCCAAGTCCTTTAGAAATGACTCCTAAAGTTCTGTTGAAAGATTCCCCTAATGAAAGTCTACCTCCTTCTGGATTCTCAATGGTCATGCCAAAAATCATTTTTCCAAATGTGGTTTTACACAGCCTAATGAGGATAGGTTCTAAAAGGAGCATTATAAGAATAACTACAATACTATCAATAAACTGTTCCATAATCCTTCGATTCAAAATATCTCTTCCAAATATAGAGAGAATGGTATTCCAGATTAAGGAATAAAAAATAATATCAATTAGCCTGGCTAAGAATCTTCTCTCAGGATTAAATACCTGAGGAATTTCCTCTTGCACTTTAAAGTACCTGCTTCCCTCTTCCTTAGATTTCACATGAACTTGATCCAGGTATTTAAGAGCATCTAGATTCTCAAAGGTACTTTCTTGATCATACATATTTCTGCATACCTCCTTGGCATGAGAAACATTCTCTTCATCTTTATCTAATCGAGTAATCTGATCCAAAAGAACTTCTCCCAAATTCATCTCTCGCCGAATTAAAGATTTAATTTCACTCACAGGAAGATGTAAGCTTCGAAGCAGCTTTATTTTTTGTAGGATAAGTAAGTCTACTTCTGAATATTTTCGATAACCATTATCTGTTCTATCTGGAGTCAGTAATCCTTCTTTTTCATAATAATAAATCGTCCCTCGATCTATGCCCGATTTTAGTTCCATATCTTTTATTTTCATTAAAGCCCATCCTTTCGTNNTAATTTCATTTTAAACTATTAAGTTCCCTCATAGTCAAGCCTATTAATTCTAAACTAATAAAATAATGATAATATAGTTCTTTATTTTAGAAAGGCAAACATTCTAGACCGCTTCGAATATGATCAGTATTTAAGTGTTCTATTTTCTATAAAAGTATTTTTTGATTTCTACCACAATTAAGTACCACAATTATTATATATGAATATCCTAATTAGACTAACTTCTATTTCCTTAGTCAACGATATTAAAAATATTTTGTGTGTTTTTATTGTCATATATGATATTTTTCATTGCATAAAAACTTCTTGATTATCATGGTGCCGAATGAAATACTTCATTTATCCTCTTGATTCTTTTATGTCCTTATAGGGGTTAAGTTTTTAACATGCATTTTATCTAATTTGAATTTCCATTTAAACCTTTACACCAATTTAACCATATGCTATTATGGACTAGCGAACTACGAGAAAAAGTATAAAGGTGCAAAGTAAATAGATCATTTCATCACATTTATACTGTAGAAAAATAATATTTTAGGGGGACCCTTATGAAAAAAATTGCAATGTTACTATTATCTGTTCTTATGGCTACATCAATTGCTGCTTGTGGAGCTAAAGATACTCCTGCAGAGACACCAAATCCAGAAACAGGTTCCGGTACTGTTAGCGAACCTGTTGAAAAAAAGAAAATTAATGTTACTACAAAATTTGTAGATGACGAGCAAACTGCCATGTCACTTGTAAAAGTTGTGAAGGCCATAAATGAAAGAAGTAACGGTTCACTTGAACTTAATCTTTTCACCGGTGGAACTCTTCCAATTGGTAAAGATGCTATGGAACAAGTAGCTGCAGGAGCAGACGTAATTCTAGTTGATGGTGTAAACTTTCTTGGAGATTATGTACCAGACTACAACGCTGTAACAGGACCTTTCCTCTATACTACATTCGATCAATATTTTGCTATGACAAAGACTGATCTTGTTAAAGATCTTAACAA
>LFRM01136966.1_pt1 | contig 14763 bp, 13 predicted proteins | sample 618341 | NCBI WGS metagenome assembly LFRM01 (sample SAMN03654438, study PRJNA283298) | anaerobic digester metagenome | isolation source: pool of bioreactors CSTR01a, CSTR02a, and CSTR03a thermophilic anaerobic... | place: Denmark: Kgs. Lyngby | collected 2014-05-21 | reverse complement strand
TGACCAATTGTCCCTATGTTTACGTGGGGTTTCGTCCTCTCAAATTTTTGCTTCGCCATTTTCATAATCCTCCTTTACTAAATTGACAGTTTACTGTAGCCCCTTCTTTCAATAATCCTCTGGGCGATATTTTTGGGAACTTCACTGTACCTGTCAAACTGCATAATATAGGTACCCCTGCCCTGGGTCAGTGACCTCAGGTCCGTGGCATAGCCAAACATTTCCGACAGAGGAACGTCCGCCTTGATTATCTCAGCTCCCGATTTCGGTTCCATGCTGTAAATATCTCCCCGGCGGGCATTTAAATCGGAAATCACATCTCCCATGTATTCCTCAGGAACAGTAACCTCAATTTTCATTAAAGGCTCCAGCAGAACAGGTTCTGCTTTAAGAATTCCATCCCTCAGGGCATAGGAGCCGGCAATCTTAAAGGCTATTTCCGAGGAATCCACGTCATGATAAGACCCGTCAATTAAGGAAACTTTTATCTTAATCAGGGGATACCCCGCCAGCTGACCGATTAAAATACTTTCCTCAATACCGCTTTGTACTGCGGGGATAAATTCTTTAGGAATAACTCCTCCTGCAATACGATCTTCAAATTGAAAATCTTCTTCACCCTCAAGGGGTTCAACTTCAATAACCGCATGACCGTACTGGCCGCGTCCGCCTGTCTGGCGGATAAACTTACCTTCTCCTCTGGCTTTACGGCGGATAGTCTCCCTGTAAGCAACCTGAGGCTTGCCAATGTTTGCGTTTACTTTCCATTCCCGGAGCAGCCGGTCAACGATAACTTCCAGGTGAAGCTCTCCCATGCCGGAAATAATGGTCTGCCCTGACTCAGTGTCAATATGGCTCTTGAAAGTTGGGTCTTCCTCAGAAAGCTTCTTTAAAGCAACCACCATTTTTTCTTCTTCTTCCCGGGTTTTTGGTTCAATGGCAATGTTAATGACCGGTTCAGGAAACTGCATTGATTCCAGCAGAATTGGATTGTCTCCATCACACATGGTGTCCCCTGTACCGGTATACTTCAATCCTACTGCAGCTGCAATATCTCCTGTCCTGACAAATTCTACGTCTTCCCGGTGGTTAGCGTGCATTTTAAGGATCCGGCCGATACGTTCCCTCTTTCCTTTGGCTGAATTATAAACGTAGGAACCCGTTTTCAAAACTCCGGAATACACTCTGAGAAATGTAAGACTGCCTACATAAGGGTCGGTCATAACCTTAAAGGCAAGTGCTGAAAAAGGCTCTTCATCGCTGGCATGCCTCACAGCCTCCTCACCTGATACGGGGTTAGTTCCCGAAACAGGTGGAATGTCCAGAGGTGAGGGAAGATAATCAACAACTGCATCCAGCAGGGGCTGAACCCCTTTATTCCTAAAAGAAGAACCGCATAAAACCGGAATAATTTTTACATTCAGAGTTGCGGACCGAATGCCCTGAACTAATTCTTTTTCCGTTATTTCCTCGTTGTTAAGGTATTTTTCCATCACTGTTTCATCATTTTCAGCAACTGCTTCAACAAGTCTTTCCCTATACTCGCTGACCAGGTCAGCCATATCCTCAGGGATATCGGTTTCACTGCTTTCCCGGCCCAGGTCATCAGAATATATAATCGCTTTATTTCTGACCAGGTCCACAACACCCTTAAAATCTTCTTCTGCCCCAATAGGCAGTTGAATGGCTACAGGGTTAGCTTTCAGTCTTTTACGAATCATTTCAATAACATTAAAAAAATCTGCCCCCACCCGGTCCATTTTATTTACATATGCCAACCGGGGAACATGGTATTTATCTGCCTGCCTCCAAACTGTCTCTGATTGGGGCTCTACGCCGCCAACAGAACAAAATACCGCAATGGCACCGTCCAGCACACGCAGTGAACGCTCCACCTCAACGGTAAAGTCAACGTGTCCGGGCGTATCTATAATGTTTATACGGTGGTCTTTCCAATAGCACGTTGTAGCAGCAGAGGTAATAGTAATCCCTCTTTCCTGTTCCTGCTCCATCCAGTCCATAGTCGCTGCACCGTCATGCACTTCCCCAATTTTGTGCACACGTCCGGTATAGAAGAGTATTCTCTCCGTGGTAGTGGTTTTTCCAGCATCTATATGAGCCATTATTCCAATGTTTCTAACCATCTCCAGGGGAAATGTCTGGGTCACTATTATCCTCCTTTCTGCGCATAGCGAATTTTGCCGCCTGTATTACCACCTGTAGTGGGCAAATGCCTTGTTGGCTTCTGCCATTTTATGAGTGTCTTCTTTTTTCTTTACGGAACTGCCGGTACCTTCTGCAGCATCCATAAGTTCAGCTGCGAGCTTTTCCTGCATGCTTTTACCGGCTCTCTGTCTGGCAAAGTTGGTAATCCACCGGATTGCCAGTGTCTGGCGCCTGCTGGATCTTACTTCTATAGGTACCTGGTAGTTTGCCCCACCCACACGACGGGCTTTGACTTCCAGTACGGGCATAACGTTATCCAAAGCTTTATGGAAAACATCCATGGGATCCTGACCGGTCTTTTCCCTGATAATTTCCAGAGCATCATACACTATTCTCTCGGCAAGGCTTTTTTTCCCGTCAAGCATGATTTGATTGATAAGTTTTGCCAGTGCAAAATCTCCATAAACGGGATCGCCGGGAATTTTACGCTTAACCGCGGCTGCCCTTCTAGGCATATTTTTCCCCCCTTTGCTGGAATGTATTGACTGCTACTTTTTTATAACAATAACGCCTTACTCCTTGGGTCTTTTGGCACCGTATTTGGAACGAGCTTGTTTCCTGCCCTCAACCCCCGCTGCATCAAGAGTACCTCTAACAATGTGATATCTAACACCAGGTATATCTTTAATTCTCCCGCCCCGGACAAGGACAACGGAGTGTTCCTGGAGATTATGACCGATTCCCGGAATATAAGCCGTAACTTCTATACCGTTTGATAATCTCACCCTGGCGACTTTTCTTAATGCAGAGTTCGGTTTTTTAGGTGTTGCTGTATAAACTCTGGTGCAAACCCCGCGTTTTTGTGGAGACTCCTTTAATGCAGGGGCACTTGATTTCTTAACCAGTTGCTTTCTGCCTTTTCTAATCAGCTGGTTGATAGTGGGCACTCGACTACACCTCCTTCCCTAATCTTTGCTAAATTTTAAGACTTATTCCTCTATTATTGAAGCTGAGGCCGACCCTACGTCGATACCGCAGGCCGAGCCCAGCTCAGCCATGGATTTAACCCAAACTACCTCTACATTTTTTTCCTTGCAGAGTGCCAGCAGCGGTGCCAGGACATGCTCCTCAGCATCTTCAGCAGCAAAGACTACCTTCGCAGCAGAGGATTGAACCGCTTTTATTGTCTGCTTCGTGCCAATAGTCTTTTTTGCAGCTCTGCTCAGAACTTCTAAAGAAGACAATAGTATCAACCCCTTTAATAGCGCACTTAAAAAGTTTACCATTTAGGGGTTGAGCTGTCAACAAATTTTCACATTTCATCAAAGATACTGATGTGTTCTATTTTTTCATCCTTTACATCTCCCTGCACTATATCCGCAAGGTCCGTTTCATCCTTCTCGAGTTCCGCAAAACCCTCATCTTCAACTTCCGTGTTTTCAATTTCCGGCAGCGATATCATCTGGCTCCGGTACCTTGACATCCCCGTACCTGCAGGTATCAGCTTGCCGATAATCACGTTTTCCTTCAGACCCATCAGAGGATCTACCTTACCTTTGATTGCAGCCTCAGTCAGCACCCTGGTAGTTTCCTGAAAGGAAGCTGCAGACAGGAAAGAATCCGTTGCCAGTGAGGCCTTGGTGATTCCCAGGATAACCGGGCGTGCAGTGGCAGTGGTCTTCCCTTCCGCTTCGGCTTTGCGGTTTTCTTCTTCAAACTCAAAAACATCGATTAAACCGCCGGGGAGCAGATTGGTATCCCCGGGATCCTCCACTTTAACCTTGCGCAGCATCTGCCTGATCATGACCTCAATATGCTTATCGTTGATATCAACACCCTGGAGGCGGTACACCCGCTGGACTTCCTCCAACAGGTAATTTTGAACCCCTTTCAGGCCTTTGATTTTCAGCAGGTCATGAGGGTTAACCGATCCTTCTGTAAGCTCATCCCCGGCAGCAACTCTTTCTTTGTCCTTAACTTTTATCCTGGAACCAAAGGCAACAGAGTATTCGGTCTGCTCACCGTCATCCCCGGTTACAATGATTTTCTTCCTGCCTTTTTCTTCAGTAATAGTTACCACACCGTCGATTTCCGAAATAATCGCCTGGCCTTTAGGCTTGCGGGCCTCAAAAAGTTCCTCAACCCTGGGCAGACCCTGGGTAATATCATCCCCTGCAACGCCCCCGGTATGGAAGGTTCTCATGGTCAACTGGGTACCGGGTTCACCTATGGATTGGGCTGCAATAATCCCCACAGATTCGCCGATTTCAACCTTTCCGCCTGTTGCCATATCTCTTCCGTAGCACTTCCTGCACACACCGTGACGGGTCCTGCAGGTTAAAACTGAACGAATTTTAGCTTTTGAAATCCCCGCCGCCAAAATTTTATCAACGGTATCTTCATCCAGCTCCGTATCCGCATGGGCTAAAACTTCACCTGTATTTTCATCAACGATGTCCTCCAGGGCAAAACGGCCAACCAGCCTTTCCTCCAGGGATTCGATTACTTCGCCACCGCTTTCTACAACTTTAACTTCCAGGCCTTCAGTAGTCCCGCAGTCTTCTTCCCTGACAATAACGTCCTGGGCCACATCAACAAGACGGCGGGTAAGGTAACCGGAGTCAGCTGTCCTGAGGGCTGTATCCGCCAAGCCTTTCCTGGCACCATGGGTTGAGGTAAAGTATTCCAAAACCGTAAGCCCTTCGCGGAAGTTTGCCTTAATAGGCAGGTCAATAATCCGCCCAGAAGGATCAGCCATTAAGCCACGCATACCTGCCAGCTGCCGCAGCTGCTGGACGTTACCACGGGCACCGGAAGTAGCCATCATATACACGGGATTAAACTTATCCAGATTTTCCATAAGGTTTAAAGTAACCTTTTCCGTTGCCCTGCTCCAAAGGCTGATAACCCTTTGGTAGCGTTCATCTTCAGTAATTAAGCCGCGTCTGAACTGTTTTTCGATTTCCTCTACTTTTTGTTCTGTTTCTCCGATTATTTCCTGCTTTTTAATGGGTACCCGCAGGTCCCTGAGACCGATGGTAATTCCCGCTTTGGTTGCCCAGGCAAAACCGACACGTTTAAAGCCGTCGAGAAGCTCAGCGGTCCTCTCTACCTTCAGTGTGCGGTAGCACTGGGCCACGATCTGAGCCAGCTTTTTCTTCCCTACTTCTTCATTTATATAACCCAGTTCTTTGGGGATAGGTACCTCGTAGTTGAAAATCAGTCTCCCTACTGTTGTCTCTATTATTTCATCTTCGATACGCACCTTGATTTTTGCATGGAGGCTCACAATATCATTTTCATAAGCCATCCGGGCTTCTTCATAGCTGGCAAAACATTTCCCCTCGCCTTTGTCACCATCTTTGGTGACGGTTAGGTAATATATTCCCAGTACCATATCCTGGGTAGGCGTTGCCACAGGTCTGCCGTCTTTGGGGTTCAAAATATTATAAGGAGCAAACATCAGCAGTCTGGCCTCCGCCTGGGCCTCAGCAGACAGGGGAACGTGAACTGCCATCTGGTCGCCGTCAAAGTCAGCATTATATGCAGTGCAGACCAGGGGGTGAATCTGCAGGGCCCTTCCTTCTACCAGAACCGGCTCAAAAGCCTGGATACCCAGCCTGTGCAGGGTAGGCGCACGGTTTAAGAGTACCGGGTGCTCCTTGATTACCTCTTCAAGGACATCCCAAACCTCAGGCTTGACCCGTTCCACCATTCTTTTGGCGCTCTTGATATTATGAGCAAGGCCTTCATCTACCAACCTCTTCATCACAAAAGGCTTAAAGAGCTCCAGGGCCATTTCTTTAGGCAGGCCGCACTGGTACATCTTCAAATCAGGTCCCACAACGATAACAGACCGTCCTGAATAGTCCACCCTTTTTCCCAGGAGATTCTGGCGGAAACGCCCCTGCTTCCCTTTTAGCATGTCACTCAAAGATTTAAGGGGCCTGTTCCCCGGCCCGGTAACCGGCCTACCGCGGCGCCCGTTATCAATCAGGGCATCAACAGCTTCCTGGAGCATACGCTTTTCGTTGCGCACAATAATATCCGGTGCCCCCAAATCAAGGAGCCGCTTTAATCTGTTATTCCTGTTGATAACCCGGCGGTACAGGTCATTTAAATCAGAAGTGGCAAACCTTCCTCCGTCAAGCTGAACCATAGGGCGCAGCTCAGGGGGGATTACGGGAATAACATCCATAATCATCCATTCAGGCTTGTTTCCTGACATCCTGAAAGCATCCACAACCTCCAGGCGCCTGATGGCACGAATTTTCCTCTGACCGCTGCTTTCTTTCAGCTCCTGCCGCAGTTCAGCGGACAGCTGTTCCAAATCCAGTTCACAGAGCAGTTCTTTAATTGCTTCTGCCCCCATTAAAGCCCTAAATTTCCCTTCATATTTATCCTGAAATTCCCGGAACTCTGTTTCCGATAACAGCTGTTTCTTGATTAAAGGCGTATCCCCAGGGTCTATCACAACATATGACACAAAATAGAGCACTTTCTCCAACGACCTGGGGGACATATCGAGGATTAACCCCATCCGGCTGGGAATACCTTTAAAGTACCAGATATGGGATACCGGAGCGGCCAGTTCAATATGGCCCATCCTCTCACGTCTTACCTTGGAAGTGGTTACTTCAACACCGCACCTGTCACAGACCACACCTTTGTAGCGAACACGTTTATACTTGCCGCAGTGACACTCCCAGTCCCTGGTAGGGCCAAAAATCTTCTCACAAAAGAGTCCTTCTCTCTCGGGCTTAAGAGTCCGGTAATTAATCGTCTCCGGTTTTTTTACTTCTCCACTTGACCATTCACGAATTTGCTCCGGGGAAGCTAAGCCTATTCGCATCCGTTCGAAATTGTTAACGTCCAGCAAGGGTCTCTCTCCCTTCACCTATACTAGAATTAAACATTCTAAGCCTTAATCAAATATCTTCCGCATCTTCTTCCCCAAATTCATAATCCTGATCTGATTCATCTTCATCGTGAAAAAATTTGTCCACTTCGTCTAAATCTTCACTCTCGTAATCGTCCTCGTTTTCCCCTTCAGTATCCGTGTCAATTCCGAGAATATCTTCCTCTGTATCACCTGGTTCATTTTCCTCATCGTCAGCGTCTTCTGCATCTAAATCATCCATGTCCTCAATATCCTCTAGGTCTCTGTCCTTTTCTTCACCGCTGATATCAATTCCCAGCTCCTTGGCGGTCTGGCTTACATCATCTTCCTGTTCCTTAATAGTGATTTCTTCATCAGCCTCGGAAAGAACCTTGACATCCAATCCAAGGCTCTGGAGTTCCTTAATCAATACTTTGAAGGACTCCGGCACCCCGGGCTCAGGAACATTCTCTCCCTTTACAATGGCTTCGTAAGTCCTCACCCGTCCGATAACATCATCTGACTTAACAGTAAGGATTTCCTGGAGAGTGTAGCTGGATCCGTAAGCCTCGAGGGCCCAAACTTCCATTTCTCCGAAACGCTGACCTCCGAACTGGGCCTTGCCTCCTAAAGGCTGCTGGGTAACCAGCGAATAAGGGCCCGTGGAGCGGGCATGAATCTTATCGTCCACCAGGTGGTGAAGTTTGAGCATATACACGTAACCCACTGTTACTTCGCTGTCGAAATATTCTCCCGTTCGCCCGTCACGGAGCTTTGTTTTTCCATTTTCAGGCAGTCCCGCCTCTTTGAACAGTTCTCTGATATCCTCTTCCGTTGCCCCGTCAAAGACAGGGGTGGCCATATAGCGGTCAAGGGCTTTTGCCGCCCAGCCCAAATGGCATTCCAACACTTGTCCGATATTCATTCTCGAAGGAACTCCAAGGGGGTTCAATACAATTTGAACCGGCCTGCCGTCGGGGAGGAAAGGCATATCCTCTTCGGGCATTATCCGGGAAATAACGCCTTTATTCCCGTGGCGCCCAGCCATTTTGTCGCCCTCCGAAATCTTTCTTTTCTGGGCAACATATACCCTTACCAGCTGGTTGACCCCCGGAGCAAGTTCATCCCCGTTGTCCCGGGAGAAGACCTTCACGTCCACAACTTTACCGCTTTCACCATGGGGCACTCTCAGTGAAGTATCGCGAACTTCCCTGGCTTTCTCACCAAAAATTGCCCTCAAAAGGCGTTCTTCAGCAGTCAGTTCCGTCTCCCCTTTAGGGGTAACCTTTCCTACAAGGATATCGCTGGGCCTTACCTCTGCACCAACACGAATAATCCCCCGTTCATCCAGATCCTTGAGCACGTCTTCCCCAACGTTTGGAATATCCCGGGTTATTTCCTCCGGCCCCAACTTTGTGTCCCGGGCATCGCATTCATGCTCTTCAATATGAATAGAGGTAAAAATATCATCCTCCACCAGCTTATCGCTTATCAAAATAGCATCTTCATAGTTATAGCCTTCCCAGGGCATAAAAGCCACAAGAACGTTCCGTCCCAGAGCCAGCTCGCCCTGGTCAGTGGAAGGACCATCAGCAATAACAGTCCCTTTTTCTACACGCTGGCCTTTTCTGACAATTGGTTTCTGGTTGATACATGTCCCATGGTTTGACCGTTCAAACTTGGAAAGCCTGTAAGTATCCAGTTCTCCGGCATCGTTGCGAATATAGATTGTCCCGCCGTTTACCCGTTCAACAACTCCTGAATTTTTGGCAATAACTACGGTGCCTGAATCAAGGGCTGTTTTCCACTCCATACCCGTTCCCACCAGGGGAGCCTCTGTTTGAAGAAGGGGCACTGCCTGGCGCTGCATGTTGGCGCCCATAAGGGCGCGGTTGGCGTCATCATGCTCCAGGAAGGGTATCAGGGCAGTAGCCACACTGACAACCTGCTTGGGAGAAACGTCCATATAGTCAATCCTGTTTGCAGGAACGACAGCTATTTCCGGCGCCCGGGCATTAACTTTTTCTTCTAGGAACCGCCCTTCATCATCCAAAGGAACGTTCGCCTGGGCGATAATATATTTGTCCTCCTCATCAGCAGTAAGGTAGTCAATTTGGTCTGTAACAACCCCTTTTTCCTTATCCACTTTTCTATATGGGGTTTCAATAAAACCGAATTCATTAATCCGGGCATAAGTCCCCAGAGAACCGATTAAACCGATGTTGGGGCCTTCCGGTGTCTCAATAGGACATATCCTGCCATAGTGGGAATGGTGCACGTCACGAACTTCAAAACCTGCGCGCTCACGGCTTAACCCCCCCGTCCCCAGGGCGCTCAAGCGCCTCTTATGGGTAAGCTCAGCAAGAGGGTTTGTCTGATCCATAAATTGTGAAAGCTGGCTGCTGCCAAAGAATTCCTTAATAGCGGCAACTACCGGACGTATATTAATCAGCATCTGCGGAGTAATAACTTCAACATCCTGAATAGTCATTCTTTCCCTGACAACCCGTTCCATCCTGGACAGCCCGATACGGAACTGGTTTTGCAGCAGTTCCCCTACGGATCTCAGGCGCCTGTTGCCCAGGTGGTCAATATCATCAGGGGCAGCTTCCCCGTCCATAAGTTTCAGGAAATATTTAACTGCAGCAATAATATCCTCTTTGGTCAAATGCCTGATATATTCTTTTTCCTCAGAATCAGGGTTGTATAATACGCCGTGCTCCAGCTTAGAATTAAGTTTATAGCGTCCTACGTTCCCTAGGTCATAACGCTTGGGATCAAAGAACAGATTTTCTAAAAGAGCTTTTGCACTATCGACAGTTGGAGGCTCACCGGGCCTAAGCCGCTTGTAAACCTCAATAAGGGCATCATCTTCCGAATGGGTATTGTCCTTATCCAGTGTGTTCTGTATGTACTGGTTGTTATCGAATAAATCCAGAATCGTACTGTCAGTACTATAGCCAAGAGCCCGGATGAGGACGGTTACAGGCAATTTTCTTGTCCGGTCTACACGGACATAAATATTACCGTTAACATCGCTTTCAAATTCCAGCCAGGCCCCTCTGTTGGGTATAATGGTGGCCTCGTAATTTTTCACACCCGAGGGGTCTACATGCTCTGAATAATACACCCCGGGAGAACGAACCAGCTGGCTGACGATTACTCTTTCAGCACCGTTAATAATAAAGGTGCCCTTTTCAGTCATCAACGGGAAATCACCCATAAAAACTTCCTGTTCCTTGACTTCTCCCGTTTCCTGGTTAATTAGTCTTACCTTAACCCGCAAAGGTGCAGAATATGTCATATCCCGTTCTTTACAGTCTTCAACAGTGTGATTTGGATCACCAAGGGAGTAGCTGCTAAACTCCAACACTAAATTACCAGTAAAATCCTGAATCGGTGAAATGTCGTTAAACATCTCTTTAAGACCGGTTTCAAGAAACCACTTGTAAGAATTTTTCTGGATTTCAATAAGATCCGGCATTTCAAGAATTTCAGTGATTCTGGAAAAACTCCAACGTTCTCTGTTGCCTTTGCGTACCGGGAAAGACAAGTAATCACCCCCAGTGGAAATTGTAAAAGCCCCGAGCACAAATTTGCCCAGTATCTAGATATTTTTTCCAAACTTCAAACCAAATATTCAGTTAAGTAATCAGGTCAAAATGTTTTTTGAAAATATGGCTGTTTATGGCAAGACAATTAAAGGCATTTTATTATGGTAGCACAAACGTTGGTCAAGTGTCAAGCTAAATTTTATTTTATTTGTCTTAGCCAAGGTTGGCCTTGTTATTAGGGGTAATAGGCATGTTTTAGGGTAGGTAAAGAATTAAAAAAGTCCGCCCGCCCAGGTAGTAACTGCCCCTTTTAGCAGGCGGACTTTCGCTTCAAGTATGGGGAACTATTTGATTTCTACACTGGCCCCTGCTTCTTCAAGTTTGGCTTTAATTGCTTCGGCTTCTTCCTTGCTGACGCCCTCTTTTACAGGGTTGGGAGCTTCATCAACAAGGGTTTTGGCTTCCTTAAGTCCAAGAGTAGTCAGCTCACGGACAACTTTAATAACGTTGATTTTCTTCTCTCCGGCAGCTTTAAGGATAACATCAAACTCAGTCTTTTCTTCTTCCGGTTCAGCGGCAGCACCACCGGGTGCTACACCTGCCATGGGCACAGCCATGGGAGCAGCGGCTGTTACACCAAACTCTTCTTCAAAAGCTTTAACCAGTTCGGAAAGTTCCAGTACACTCATTTCCTTTACAATATTCAATACATCTTCAACTTTGGACATTCTAAATTAATCCTCCTTTAATTTGTATTTAATCTAAGCTTCCTGCTCTCTCTTTTCCCGCAGTGCGTCAACAGCATAAGCAAGGTTCCTGATAGGAGCCTGCAGAACGTTAACAAGGTTCGCAATAGGAGCCTGCATTACAGCGGCAACCTGGCCAAGGAGCTGTTCTTTAGACGGCAGATCCGCCAGGGCTTTTACTTTTTCTATGGGAATAACGCTGCCTTCCAATATCCCGGCTTTAATTTCAAGGGCTTTGTGACTTTTTGCAAACTCCGAAATTATCTTGGCCGGGGCTACCGGGTCAGTAAGCCCAAAAGCAATGGCGGTGGGGCCTTCCAAAATTGGTTCTAAATCGTTAAGCCCCAGGTCTTTGGCAGCTCTCCATGTAAGAGTGTTCTTGACAACTTTGAATTCAACGTTTGCCTCCCGCAGCTTTCTGCGGAGTTCATTCATCTCGGCAACAGTTAACCCTCTATAGTCTGTCAGAATGGAACCCTGGGCATTTTGGAGGCTTTCTTTAATCAACTCTACTGCAGCCGCTTTTTCTTCTCTTTGCTTGGACAAACATTACACCTCCTTCTGTGAACTTTGTAAAAAATAAAACCCCCGCAGACAGCGGAGGCTTTGACCGAGTTAAACAAACTCATATCCCGGTTAACCGGGAAAAATCTTACCTCGGCAGGCGGTTTACCTTTAAGCATCAGCACCTGCTGTCTACGGTTTATGCAGTTATGTCACTCAGAGTTTATCACTGAATGGAATACCCGTCAATTAAAATATGCTTGTAGAAATTTTTATGCCCGGCCCCATAGTAGAGCTTACATGGGCACTCCGTAAATACTGGCCCTTTGCAGCCGCAGGCTTAGCTTTAAGCAGAGCACTTATCAGGGCACGATAGTTCTCCTCAAGTTTTTCAACTTCAAAGGAAACTTTCCCGATGGGAACGTGAACAATACCGGCTTTGTCCACATTATATTCTATCTTGCCGGCCTTACTCTCTTCAACTGTTTTGGCTACATCGTTGGTAACAGTTCCTACCTTGGGGTTGGGCATGAGCCCTCTTGGTCCAAGAATCCGGCCCAGCTTGCCCACAACACCCATCATATCAGGGGTTGCAATGGCAATATCGAAATCCAGCCATCCACCGGTAATCTTTTCTGCAAGCTCTTCAGCGCCTACATAATCTGCCCCGGCATCTTCTGCTTCCTGCGCTTTTTCCCCTTTTGCAAATACCAGCACCTTGCGGCTTTGACCGGTACCGTGAGGTAAAACCATTGTGCCCCTGACCTTCTGGTCAGCGTGGCGGGGGTCAACACCCAAACGCACCGCAGCATCCACCGTTTCATCAAATTTTACAAAGGATGCGTCTTTTAACAGGGCAAAAGCTTCTTTAGGTTCATAGACTTTTGTCCTGTCCACTTTTGCCTGGGCTTCTTTAAAACCCTTGCTTCTTTTTGCCATAATATCTGCCTCCTTGTGGTGTTAGCGGATTTCATCCTCCCACTTATTTGAAAAAATCTTATGCCTCAACAACAATACCCATACTGCGGGCAGTTCCTTCAATCATCCTAATAGCAGCTTCAACATCAGTAGCATTGAGGTCTACCATTTTGAGCTCCGCAATTTCCCTTACCTTATCACGGGATACGGTAGCGACCTTGTTCCTGTTCGGCTGGCCGGATGCCTTGTCAATCCCGGCAGCTTTTTTAAGCAGAACTGCCGCAGGAGGAGTTTTGGTGATAAAGCTAAAAGACCTGTCTTCGAAAACGGTAATTTCAACAGGAATTATCATCCCTGCCTGCTTGGCAGTTTTTTCATTAAATTCCTTGCAAAAAGCCATAATATTCACACCATGCTGGCCCAGAGCAGGCCCCACAGGAGGAGCCGGGTTAGCTTTTCCAGCAGGAACTTGCAGTTTAATTAGCCCGATTACTTTCTTCGCCATTTACTAAAACACCTCCCTCAAATACTATTCAACTTTTGTTACCTGGGTATACTCCAATTCCACGGGAGTCTCCCGCCCAAACATAGATACCATGACCTTTACTTTGCCCTTGTCCGGGTAAATCTCATCAATGGCACCGATAAAATTCTCAAATGGACCACTGATTACCCTTACGTTCTCACCTATGGTAAAATCTATTCTTGGTTTTCTTTCTTCTAAACCCATGTACTGGAGAATTTTGTGCACTTCGCTCTCCCGCAGGGGAATAGGTTTAGAACCCGTGCCCACAAATCCCGTTACACCCGGTGTATTGCGGACAACGTACCAGGAATCATCAGTCATTACCATCTCCACAAGAACGTATCCCGGGTAAACCTTTTTCTTGACGACCTTTTGTTTGCCACCGCTTACCTGCAGCTCATCCTCCACAGGAACAAGAATCCTGAAAATTTTGTCGCCCATATTCATGGACTCCACTCTTTTTTCAAGATTAGCCTTTACCTTATTTTCATAACCGGAATAAGTATGGATAACAAACCACTCTTTGTTATCAATACCATCTGCAACCTCAATATCAACCGGTTCAGTATTAACAGCTTCCAGGGATCCGTTATCAACGGTTTCAGTCACGTCCCCGACCTCCTTGAACCTGTTTACAGTATGAGCCCCAGCAGGAAGCTAAAAATTGAATCAAACAACCATAAAACCACAGCAACAAGAACTACGGAAATAACAACAACTATGGTATATGTTGACATTTCCTTTTTGTTGGGCCAGCTTACTTTTTTCAGTTCAGACCATACATTTTTGAAAAACCTGATAGGCCTTGAACCGCTCTTTTGTTTTGCCGGTACTTTAGACGCCATTGTTTCACATCCTTAGGAATAGGGGTTACTTTGTCTCCTTATGGGGGGTATGCTTTTTACAGAACGGACAGTATTTTTTCATTTCCAATCTATCCGGATCATTCTTTTTATTCTTGGTAGTAGTATAATTGCGCTGTTTACAATCTACACAAGATAATGTAATTCCTACTCGCATTTTTTAAGCACCTCCTGGTTCAAGCATTAGCGCCGATTTTCCTTTATCAANNAAAAATACAAGTCCTAAACTCAATCAGGCTCCATTTTACCATAAAAAAGAGCAAAGGAGAAAAAAAAGGACTTAGACACTGATTATTGGTCACTTTTTACAATGTAGCATAAAACAAAACCACTGTCAATATTAAGGAAATTCACGGCTGCTCTGCAAAAAACCCGCCTTCAGTCGACCTGTTTGAAACTTTTGGAAGCTAAAAAGGCATACTTCCACAACAGCACACATTCAGCATACATAAAAGTAGTAACTGGCACAAGCCAGTTACTACAAAATTCCCTTCTGATATTTAACAACCTCTCAATACGAGAACGCTATTAATTCCAGCGCAAGGTTTAGAAATAGGCTTCCACTTTCAATTTATACGAATTATTTAATTCCCGTTACAACGCCGGA
>LFRM01167390.1_pt1 | contig 14767 bp, 18 predicted proteins | sample 618341 | NCBI WGS metagenome assembly LFRM01 (sample SAMN03654438, study PRJNA283298) | anaerobic digester metagenome | isolation source: pool of bioreactors CSTR01a, CSTR02a, and CSTR03a thermophilic anaerobic... | place: Denmark: Kgs. Lyngby | collected 2014-05-21 | reverse complement strand
GAAACTCCTCCTCCAATATTTGTTTTAGAGATGGCATCAGGAATATTTTGCTCATAAATTGCATGACCCGTTTCATGGATGGTGGAGTACATAGCTGTGACAGGATCTTCACTGCTATAAGCTGTGGTTATTCTCACATCATTATTCCCGAAATTTGTAGAGAAAGGATGAGCACTTTCTGCAATGGCTCCTCTTTCAAAATCATAGCCTAATCTCTCAGCTAAACCCATGTTATATTTCTTTTGTGGAGGAATTTCGTACTCTCCTTTTAAGATTTCATCATCAATAGCCACATCACTCTGCTTGATTTTATCTAGTAATTCAATAATTCCATCTCGAAGTTCCTTAAACACGGTATCGATTTTCTCCACCGTTGCCCCTGGCTCATAAAGATCTAGCAGTGCATCATAAGGTGTGCCTTCATAACCAATATAGTCTGCCATTTTTTTATTAAAAGCGACTATTTTCTCCAAGATTGGTTTAAAGGACTCATAATCATTGTTCTCTCGAGCCTTTGCCCAATAGGTTTCTCCTGAAGCCACTAATTTACTGTATTCTAAATATTCTTTCTCCGGTACCTTTTCCATAAAGTCTAAAGATTTCTTAGCCAGCTTAATCATTGCTTTTTCTTCATCTGTTCTATCATTTAGAGTTTTATAAAGCTCTTTTACCAGTGATGAATACTCTTTACTGGTTTCTAGCTTAAATATAATCTGGCTAAGATACTGCATAACATCAGATCTTCTCTCTACCCCTTTTTCAGGCATGATGGTAGCCATGTCCCAGGACAAAACCCCCATAGCATCTCCTACATTGGCCATTTCTTCTTGAATTTCTAAAAATCTTTTCATGTTTCTTTCATTCGTCATTATTTCGTCTCCCTTTATTCCATATTTTTCGTCTTATAGTACCGTTCTATCATAAGTTCCCTCTCCTTGTCTAGAGCTGGAGCCAGATCTAAAACCGATTCTGTTTCCCTGCAGTACTTAACTGTTATGCATTGGCCTAAATTCCGTGGACATCGATAGCAAAGACATGAAGGATCGTTCCCTTCGCAAGTTTCCCTATATTCGGGACAATGCTTACAATTTTCTGCGAGTAGATCATTATTCAATACAATTCCTCCCGGTATTTTTCCATTAATGCTTTCATAATTTCTGTATTTGATGGAGGAGTAAAGGTGATGGCATTTGCTCCTGCTTCTATAGTCTCTATAATACTCTCCTCTGTCTTCCCTCCTGTAGCAATTATGGGAAAATCTGGGTACAGCGCTCTTATTTTCGCCACAATGGCTGGTGTATCTTTCGCACCCGATACATTAAATATGGTGGCTCCAGCATTAATTCTGGCTTCAAAGTCATCATGAATAGAGACAACTGTGATAATCACAGGAATATCAATAGTTTCTCGAACCCCCGTTAAAATATCATTCTTCGTTGGACTATTAAGGACTACTGCCATTGCCCCTTTAAATTCAGCGTCCAAGGCTAAGTTGATTACTCTTTTCCCCATAGTCGTTCCGCCACCTACTCCGCAGAAAACTGGTACATCTGATGCACTAATTAAACTTTGGGTAATGATGGGCTGTGGGGTAAATGGATAAACACTCATGATAGCATCTGCATTGGTATTCTTAATAACAGCTACATCAGTTGAAAAAATCAGTGATTTAATTCTTTTTCCCAGTATTACAATCCCCGAAGCTTTCCGTATAGCTGGGGGAACTTCAATCATATGATTTCGCAAACTTGTGGTAATCACCGGTGCAACTCTTTTTTCCATATTAAACCCGCTCCTTATCAGCATTTTTAGGCTATTTCTTCCATATTATAACATAGTCAATCTTTAAACACTCTTAAAGCTGAGTTCCATTATCTTTAAAAACCACCGGAACTTGATATGCTAAATCTAATGAGCTTTCCGTTACTGTACAGCCATAAGCTAGAATTTCCACACCATAAGCATCAGCTTTTTCTAATGTGGCCGAAAAAAGAGGATCAATATGATAAGCGGGTGAAAATTGAATCATATTCTCCATTTGTAAAAGAAAAAGAATCCCTACGCTATACCCCTCCTCTTTGGCCTCCATAAGTTCTGTAATATGTTTTATCCCTCTCTCAGTAGGAGCCCCTGGAAAACTAGCCATACCATCATGTTCTAAGGTAACCCCCTTCACTTCGAGAAAATACCTTTCCCCCTCTTCACTTTCGAGATAAAAATCAAACCGACTTTTTTGAAAAACTTTCTCTCTCCAAATTTTAGTAAATCGTTTAAGCTCAGGTATTAATCCCCTCCTTAAGGAATCTTCTACCACATCATTTGGAATTTGAGAATCTATATTAATCAAAGCACCATCCTTATATGCAGCAATCATGGTGAAGGCAGTTTTTCGATTAGGATTATCTTCCACCCGAAGCAAGACTTGACTCCCTGGGATTAAAATTTCTAAGAGTCTTCCTGTGTTTGGGACATGGACCATGATGGTTTCTCCTTCATAATCAACGAATCCTCTAAATCGTTTTTCTCGTCGAACAAATGTGGCAATTACAGTTTTTTTTATGAATTTCATAATTATTTCTCCTTGAAATTTTATGCACAGTATGATTTCACATGAAATATAGTTATCCACAGAAACAGGTGTTTTCCTTCCACAAGCTTGTGGATAATGTTCACTATCCGCGAGAACCCATCAGATTCAATGAATAGTTATCCACAGAATGTCTGTTTTCTCCACAAAAACCTGTTGATAACTTTGAGTTTTGTCTTTGTTCAAAGTCAATCATTTTCAGAAGTTTGTCATTTCCTTAATTATTGTCCTTAATTTCACAACAGCATAGATTACGTCTATTGCCTTTTTTTTTGCAAGTTTTCCATTATTTGAATTAAATTCCTACTTCACTAAGCATACCCTATGATGAATAAATGATACAACATGTTAATATATTATTCACCTCAAGCCCTCTTATTTCAAGGATTTGTAAGACTTTAATGCGTTGGTGAATGGTATAATTAAACTAATAGAATAATTATAAATAACAAATCATCTTTAATAAGATAGGAGTGAAATAATATGAAATGGAAAGGTAGAAGAGGGAGCTCGAACGTGGAAGATCGAAGAGGCCGCAGGAGCACCTCTAGAAGTGGACTTGGTGGCGGAAGCATCATGGGCATGGGAGGTGGCCTCGGAATAATTATTGTCATTATTTTCGCATTAATGGGTGGTGATTTAGGATCCATCTTAGACCCCTCATCTACAAATAATACTGCGAATATTCCGTATGAACAGACCCAAGAAGAAAATGACCTGGCTGAATTTGTATCTGTGGTCTTAGCTGATACTGAAGATGTATGGACTGAAATTTTTAGAGAAAATAATCAGACCTATATTAAGCCTAAATTAGTTTTATTTACCGATCGAGTGGATTCCGCTTGCGGCGTAGCCGGAGCATCTACCGGACCTTTTTATTGTCCTGCTGATCAAAAAATCTATATCGATTTAAGTTTCTATAAAGAACTTAGTCAACGTTATCAAGCCCCAGGTGATTTCGCCATGGCTTATGTCATAGCCCATGAAGTTGGACACCATGTGCAAAACCTTTTAGGAATTTCAGAACAAGTTCAATCTCAGCGTGGAAGAGTTAGCGAGAAAGAATATAACGAATTATCAGTAAGATTAGAGCTCCAAGCAGATTACTTGGCAGGAGTTTTTTCCAATCGAATCAAAGATCGAGAACTTCTTGATGAAGGAGATTTAGAAGAAGCCATTACTGCAGCTAACGCCATTGGTGATGACCGTCTACAAAAACAAGCCCAAGGTTATGTCGTTCCTGACAGTTTTACCCATGGTACTTCCGAACAACGCATGCGTTGGTTTAAACGGGGATTCCAGTACGGAGATCTCTCCCAAGGAGATACTTTTAATACCAATGACCTCTAATATAATCTTATTTAGCTAGACATAAAATCAAAATAATTCTACCAAAAGGAGAAATTTCTATGCGTTATGATAAAACTATTCATACTTTTAAAAGCTATAACCGTCTTTATGATATTAGTTACTATATTTATAGACCTACCATAGCCCCTGTGGCAGTGCTTCAAATCAGTCATGGCATGTGTGAGTATATTGAGCGATATGAACACTTTATCCACTTCCTCACCAGTGCTGGTGTGGTGGTTACGGGACATGATCACGCTGGTCATGGGTTTAGTATTAATAAGAAGAAAGATCTAGGCTACTTTTCAAATGACCCTTTTGATTCAACTTTAGTAGAAGATCTTAAGACTATGTCTGTCATTACTAAAAAGACTTTTCCTGAACTACCTCATTTTCTATTAGGCCACAGTATGGGTTCTTTTATTCTACGAAATTATCTCAGTACTTATGGAAATGATTTAGATGGTGTCATCATTAGTGGCACTGGTGGGGAGAATAAAGCTGCAGGAGCTGGTATTTTATTAGCGAAAATCTTAGCCAAGGTAAAAGGAGACCGACATCGTAGCCCATTTCTAAATAAAATTTTCTTCAACGGTTTCACTGATCATTTTAAAGATGAGAATGAAACATTTGCTTGGCTGTCTAGAGATAAACGAATTATCAATACCTACAAAAAAGATCCTCGATGTAACTTTATCTTCACACTAAATGGATTTATGGGGCTTCTTAGAATAATGACTACAGTCACAAAGAAAAGCTATGCTCAAAAGATGCCTAAAAATATTCCTTATTTTCTCTTCTCCGGAAAAGAAGATCCTGTAGGAAATTATGGCAAAGGGGTCATCGAGACCTACCAAGGGCTCAAAAAAGCAGGATTAAGAGATGTGACCTATAAGCTCTACGACAATGGTCGCCATGAGATGCTAAATGAACTAAATAAAGAAGAAGTTTATGCAGATGTCCTAAACTTTATGATGAAATTCGTGAAGAAAAGTAGAGTAAACTAAAAAAGCACCAATACCTAGGAATCCATTACAAACTTTAACGTTTCATAATGAATTTCTTAAGTATTGGTGCTCATGTTATGGTGACCCCTAGGGGAATCGAACCCCTGATTCCAGCGTGAGAGGCTAGCGTCTTAACCGCTTGACCAAGGGGCCACAATTTCACGACTTATTAATGATATCATTCATTTCTAATGAAGTCAATAAAAGTTGCAGCCTTTATTTACTCATCTATTTCTATGGAATTGGCCACATTTAACATTTAATTTATAATTATCTAAGCTTTAGACTAAATACACACTTTTTTAACAGGCAGTCCATAGGCTAATGGTACACTCTTTATAGATTAATATGTCAATAGTTCAAATGTGAAAGGAAAGATGTTTTATGAAGAAAATTAAACTTGTTATTATTTACTATAGCTCTACCGGTGGTAATTACCAAATGGCCAATTGGGCAAAAGATGAAGCTGAAAAATTTGGTGCTGAGGTCAAGCTCTTAAGAGTTAGAGAACTAGCTCCAGACAATGCTATCTCTGCTAACCCACTATGGCGCAAGCACTACGACGAAACTAAAGATCTTATCCCCGTGGCAACACCAGAAGATTTTGTGAATGCTGATGCAGTCATCTTTTCCACACCTACTCGATATGGAAATGTAGCTTCTCAGTTCAAGCAATATTTTGATCTCTTAGGTCCAGTTTGGTCCAAGGGATTACTGGTAAATAAATTTGTTACCGCCATGTCTTCAGCTATGAATAGTAACGGTGGAGTGGAAGAAACAATTCAATCCATTTATACATCAGCCATGCATTTAGGTAATATTATTGTAGCTCCAGGATATACAGATCCTGTGATTTATAAAGCTGGAGGATGCCCATATGGTGCTGTTGCACAAATTTCTGATGGGAAAATCCAAAATGATATTGAAGATGCTGTTAGACATCAAGCCAAAAGATTACTTGAAGTGACAGCTCAATTTTTAGGGAACAAAGAATAATCAAAAAAACTCTATTTAGGGAATTACTTAAACGCAATTCCCTATTTTTATCTTCAAATTGATTATAGGCAATTTAATTTGACATAACTTAATATATTCTGTATTCTTAGATTAGAATATTAAATAAATAAGGAGAGAATAATATGAGTATCTATGATTATAGCGCAGAAGATATAGACGGTAAAATAGTTCCCATGGATGAATATAAAGGTAAGGTTATGCTTATCGTAAATACGGCCAGCAAATGCGGCTTTACCCCTCAATATACAGGGCTCGAAAAACTATATGAGGACTTCAAAGAGCAAGACTTCGTGGTACTAGGCTTCCCAAGTAACCAATTTAAAGAGCAAGAACCTGGTAGCGATGATGACATTAAAAGCTTTTGTGAGATAAATTACGGCGTAACCTTTCCACTCTTTTCTAAAGTAGACGTGAATGGTGAAGATGCTCATGATCTATTTAAATACATTCGAAAAGAGACAAAAGGCTTACTTGGAGACTCTGTGAAATGGAACTTCACAAAATTCCTTGTGGATAGAAACGGTCAAGTCATTAAGAGATTTGCACCTCAAACTTCCCCTGATAAACTAGTTGATGATATTAAGAAGTTACTATAAAAACGAAATAACAAAATTAATTAGAATAACGAGCTTATCCTTAGGATAGGTTCTTTTTTTATAAAAAGCATAGACAAACCCACTAACTTGCATTACACTATACCTATACCTTGCAATACAAGTTAGTGAGATTTAAAGAGGTGATATTTATGATTCCGTCTCAAATGCTTAAAGGAATTCTTGAAGGATGCATACTTAATGTGATTTTACATGAAGAAGTTTATGGTTATGAAATTACCGAGAAATTGAAAACCATGGGATTTGGTGATATTTCTGAAGGAACCATTTACCCCTTACTCCTCAGGTTAACCCGAAATAATTATCTCCATGCTACTCTAAAACCATCACCTTCTGGTCCTCAACGAAAATACTATACCTTAACAAAAGAAGGGATTGAAGAGGCATTTAGTTTTCAAAATAACTGGAAAGACTTATCTTTAGCCGTAAATTACTTAATTAGGAGGAATGAAAATGACTAAGAAAAGAGCCAAAATTCTAAGGAAACTCAACAATATGAGCGAGAAAAATATGAGCAAAGAGAGTAATGAAGTCTACACAGATATGATATTATATCTTCGATTTTCTGATTTAACCTTGTTTCAACAAGAAACGGTACGAAATGATTTTATTCAAATGATTCTTGATGGAGAACAACGCGGGGAAAACATTCAAATGATTCTTGGCGGAGACTATAAAACAATATGCGATGAAATTATTAATTCTTTTCCACCCAGATCAACTAAAGACAAGTTTTTAGATTTTCTCTCTACTAGTAGCTTAAGTTTTTCTGTAGTCTTACTAATTTTTATCTTCAATCAATTTTTAACCAGTCTTCTCTTTAATAACAGAGTAGGTCTTTGGACATTTGATTTTCTCTCTAGTTATCTTGTGATTCTTCCTTTAAGTTTTTTAGCAGCTTATTTTGTCGCAAAAAACATATCAAAGACTGCTTTGTTAAAGACTGCTCAACCAAATAGTAAAATGAGAGAACTCACCAAAATTTGGATTTACTTCTCCATTTTTATAGGGATTACTTTGATAGCGCAATACTTTCTAGACAGTATACTGTTTCAAATACCTATGATGACTATGATTGCTGTTGTAATTATGTTGCTTATTTCTCATATTCTTATAGAAGCTGGAATAGAGTATTAATCCTGGAATCATTTTCTCAATTATTCAATACTACAGATTTTGCTTCTCTTTATGAACGTTCAGATAATGTCACTTTTCATCCATGTCTATTTCGAACTACAGTGTCAATACTCTCTTTCAACTAGAAAATTTATAATTCTATTATTCTTATAGAAAGATATTTATAAATCCCCTAGGATATTGTCTAAATTTTTGCTATAATAAAAGAGGAAGTTTAGTATCATTCTCACTAGACTTTTGATAAAACAATACAGGACAAAAGGAATCCAGAGGATTTTCCTCAAATTGCTTTGAAAAAATGGACAAGACTTCTGCGATTTTTTTGCAGAAGTCTTTTATTTCAATATATTTTTATAAAGCCCAGGCTAAACAACTTACGTTTAGACCTGGGCTTTATCGTTTTTCTTATTTGTTTCTCTTTTCTAAAGAATGGTTGATCCTTATAATCTCACTTCTAATGATGAAATAATTTACAGTCCAAATCAATAGATATGCTAGAGAAATTGCAATTCCTACAGAAACTAAACCAGATATCTCTCTGCTCCAATGTAGTACATAAGCAGCGATAAGTAATGGAATTACCACTACTATGAAATGCATCGTTGTATTGACGAATAAAGATCTCTCTTTATTATCCATAATAGTAGTCGAAAACTCCTGCAATATCCCTAGCACCATGTAGGTTATGGTCAGTACAGCCACCGCCGTAATTTCTGATTCAAACTGAGCAATGAAGCTAGGAACCCCTGGAGAGTAACTGCCTTTAATTATAGAAAAAATAAGATTTATTACAAATCCTATGCCAATCCCTATTAACCCACCACTAATAATTCTCTTGAAATATTTCATACGAAAAACCTCCTTAAAGCCCTAAGGCACGCTTAAATTGTTTAATGCTTCGCCTAGACACATAAGATACTTTTTTATTTCTAAACTCAATGGCTATAGTCCCTTGAAAACTCAAGTCTAACTTCACGATAAAATCTAAATTCACTAACTCACTTTGAGAAATTCTAATAAAGGAACTGGATTTTAGTCTCTCCTCTAACTCAAATAACCTTGATCTTACCAAGTATTCTTCCTTGTCTGTCTCGGCAAACACTTTCTTATCTTTTGTCATAAATCGAATAACTTTATCCTGGTCTAACATGACAACTTGGTCATCCTTAAAGCCCACTAGCCGGCGAGTAGAGGTATTATCCAATAGGCGATGAATAGCTTCTACATCTTCATTCATTTCCTTAGCATAAACTTTAACCAATGTTTCTTTAATTTTTGGATCTAGATTTATTTCAATCTTCATCATATCTTCCTCCCATCTGCTTAATTACAGTTTAAGCTGAGAACCTTTTTCTTGCCACACTTTTTAGCTCTTCGGTACTTGTCCCTCGCTATGAGGTCTATTTAAACAATAAAAGCTGTTGTTCTTCATGGATAGACTCATGGAAGAACAACAGCTTTTAAAAAAGATTAAGTTTTTTATTTCACTTAGATTCATTATGAGAGCGATGTTAAATAGGTAATTCGTTATATAGGCTTAAATTTTTCAACAATTTTGTTTATATCTTCTCTATCATCAATCCACTCTTCTATAAAACCACATTCACAACATAAATATCTTGTTACATCTACTCCATCACGTTTTATATTTCCCCACATAATATTATTTCCAGAACCAAAAGAACTAATATTTCCTGGTATTTTTATGATATTTATCGAATCACATTTTGGACATTTCTTCATGTTTTTCATTTCAAACCTCCGTTTATGATGACTATACTAATTAATCATCATTTAGTTTTTTGAAGTAAATTACTTCTATGACCGTTTATTAACTTCAAACTAAAGTGATTACAACGTGTTAAAGCATTACTCAATTTGTGCATATTTATTAAGGTTTATAAAACTATTTTCTAAATTAATATATAATCTCTTTACTATCTCTAAAGGTTTCAAGTATTTCTTGGGTTCTTAAACCGTAAATCCCCGTATCGTCCAAGTCATAAAGTTGCTCTTCTCCATTAATCGTTCCAATAACTTTTTCAATTAAAGGCTGCTGAACATGGTCAGGAGCTATGAAATAATTAGTGTCTGTTTCTTCATCAGCGACTCGATTCACTTCCACTTCTTCCCAGTCCATAACGGAGAACTTCATCGACCCCCGACTTCCAATAATAAGTAATTCATCTTTATCTTCCATGGCATTAAAATTCATCTGTACTGTACCCTGTACCCCATTTTTAAAGGTCATTATTCCTGAAGTCACATCAGACACATCAAAAGTATGGCTTTGATTGGAGGAAATTCCTTTGGCGTAAGCCACATCTCCAAAAAGAAAAAGAAGCATATCAATCATATGGGATCCCACATCATATAGCTTACCCCCTCCAGAAATCTCTTTGTCATATACCCAAGGTCGATTGGGATCAAATTCAGGAATCTCACTGGTATAAAGCATCTGAAATGAGCGAATCTCTCCAATTTCTTCCGACTCTATACTAGTTCTTATCGACTCAAATTTTTCTTGACCTCGTCTGTAGTAAGCGACAAAAAGCTTAACCCCTTCTTTTTTGCAAATCTCCACCATTTCTTCACATTCTTTCACCGTCATAGCCATGGGCTTTTCTACGTAAACATGTTTCTTTGCTTTAGCAGCCTGTTCTGTGTAGAACTTATGGACATTCGGGGGCGTGGCAATATAAACCAAATCTATACTTTCATCTTCGAGTAAATCTTCATAATTTGTGGAATACTTCTCCACCCTATGCCTCTTAGCATAATCTTTTAGTTTTTCTTCATTTCTACGCATAACATAAGTCAAATTAGATCCAGGAAGTTTTTGAAAAGCTGGACCACTTTTTACTTCCGTCACATCTCCACAACCGATAATACCTACATTTAGTGGCTTCTTAATTAAGTTACTCATTCTTTCCTCCAATTTTATCTTTATCCTTTTCTTCTTTTTTAATAATTTTTCGAATATACGCTTCCGCAGCGCGGTATTTTTCTAATCTTATTTGACCTTCCTCTGTCATGGGATTCTTCAATCGAGTGTGGTCTTGATTATCTTTAAGATCACTGAGTTTAACATTTCGTGCTTTTTTGTTGTTTGAGAGATTTTCAATATATTTCATGTAGCCTGCCTCGGGATCTCTGGTTAGAAGACTGACTCCATCAATAATTTCATCTAAAAACTCATATTCCTTAAGGTCATCTAGGGTAAAATCCGTATCTTCTATCAAATCATGTAGCAGGGCAATAATTTTTTCATCATCATCCTCTACTCCCTGCATAACACGAATCACATGCATAATATAAGGTCTTCCTCCTTTGTCAACTTGCCCTGCATGTTTTATCGTGGCTAGAGTTAGGGCTCGTTCAAAAAAAGGCAAACTAAAGAAAAATTCTTTTTCCATTTTTTTCTCCTTCTTTCTCCTAATAGAATATTCCTATTTTTAATGTCCTCACTGGGTCTTTCCTATATAATAAGACATAATGAATTGAATTGAAAATCATTAATCGTGAACAATCATGAACTTTATTAAAAAAAGAGGTGCCAAATGAAAAAAGAAATCATACAAATCCAAATACTCTCTGGGGGCAAGTTGCCCTTATATGCCAATTATAATGATGCTGGCGCTGATGTAATTGCTGCGGAGGATCTTATTCTTCACCCCGGTGAAGCGCAAGTGCTCCCCCTAAATATAAAGGTGGCCGTACCTGATGGCATGGAGATGCAAGTCCGCCCAAGAAGTGGGCTATCTCTTAAAACCCATCTTCGGATCCCAAATACTCCTGGCACTGTAGACTCAGGATATAGAGATAGTGTAGGGGTGATTTTAGAGAATACCTTTGATATCTCATCACTCTCCTATCAAATGCTCTATGATGACGAGCTAAGAGAAAATTTAGAAAAAAATGCTCAGTTCCTATTTCCAACAGATAAAAACTCTGTTTATACCACCTATGCCAATAAACAAATGGAAACTCCTGAGATTTTAGCTTTAGCCCCTTTTCTAATTTTTGATAAGCAAGGCCATCCTTATGGTACTCTGTATATTCCTAAGGGAATGAAGGTTGCTCAGGTGGTGTTTAATGAAATTATCCATGGGGTGTTTGAAGAAATTGATGATATTTCTATTATTGGTAAAAATCGCGGTGGTGGCTACGGAAGTACGGGAATAAAATAGATTTAAGCCCATTTAAACCCAATATAAAAAATGACAAAGGAGAATCCTCATTTTTAGAATTCTCCTTTGTCATTTTTTTGGCCTACTGTGCTATGATGCGGTTCAGTCTAAATTATTTGTGTTTCGTTATGATTTGTTCAAAATACTCTATAGGACGAATCCCAACGGTTCCTTCCACTGGAATCCCATTTTTAAACAAAATTACTGTAGGAATGCTCCTAATCTCATATGTCTGAGCCAAAGCTTGATCTTCTTCCACATTGACTTTTAAGATTTCCACTGAGGCTCCATGGTTTTTTTCCACTTCATTAAGAATTGGCGTTACCATCTTACAAGGACCACACCAAGGGGCGAAAAAATCTACTAAGACTAATTTTGTCTGATTTAAGACATCCTCTTCAAAAGTTTTACCCGTGGTTAATGTCATTTGGGGCCACCTCCTCTTATCTTTTTTTATTTGATTTTGTACAATTTATTATACCTCACATTTAGATTTTACGCAATTTAATTGATTGCAAAAATAAAGATTCCTCCATCATTTTAGTGATGAAAGAATCCTTAAAACTTATTTACTTATCTGGATACTCAAATTTAAGCTCATAGGCCATTTCTGATACTTTAGCTAGGGTTTGATACACCGAGCAATATTCTGTTGCTAAGCGCATGGCCTGCTCTAATCCTTTTTCTTTCTCAGGATTAACCACTGTTAGTTCCACATGAGTGGTTTTTAAAAATGTTGGCGTTTCTTCTCTCTTCTCTCCACTAATCTTAATATGTACGCTATCATAAGAAATTCTTTTCTTCACAGCAATATCTAAGAATGTAGCATAAAGACATGATCCTAAAGCTCCAAAAACCATGTCATAAGGGTCCAGAGTTCCTTCTTCAGATCCAATTTTAGCAGATCCTCTTTTCGCTTTTAATTCTCCTTGAAATCCGTCATTAAAATCTAGGGTTACCCATTTCATAATTTCATTTCCTCCTTAAAATTTGTCAAGTCTTACTATCTTTGATTTTACCATAAGGGATACTCAGTTTCTATGAAATGGCCAGAATATGAATGTTACATTTCTTTGTCTGGTTTGTTGGAATCTTCCTTTATTAGATTATTCTCTTCTTCCTGAGTAAGAGCATAGATTCTATCCACCATAATTTCTACACTGTGAGCCCGACTTCGTCCACATACTTTAGCGGGTTTCCCACAGATTAAGCATTCTCTTTGGGGAAGATTCAGATTCCCTCTGGAAATGTAGTCAATTTTATTTTCGCTAGCTCTCATCACATCCAAATCATAAAGCCTTCCTGTAGGACTGCTTTCTTCCACCCTAACCATTAGTCGTTTTATTTCCTCTAAACCACCCTCTGTGATTAAAAAAGCTTCAGGTCCTGTAATCTCGTCTAATTTCTTCTCAAATAACACGGTTTTACCATGGTGATTTAGTTCCATTTTTATTTTTTTAAGTCCTCTAGTAAAAAGATTTCTAATAGCATCATTATTCTTAACCGGACCTGGTATGTTTAATTTAAACGCCGTCAAGATTTCCCCTTCAAATTTTTTAGCCAGTTTCTCTTGAAACTCCACCCGTCTTTCTCGGGTATCGAGCACTTGCTCTAGAGTAGGTTCCTCGCCAATGTTAAATGGATTATTCACCATGTTCACATTCCTCCTAAGGGACTTTAGTTTCTAACTTTTCTGACCACGTCAATTAGACTTCCATCTCGATATTCCACTAATGCTACTATTTTATCTTCATAAATGATAGGATCTGGAGTTCCCACCACATCATAAGCTTTCTTCTTTAGTTCCTCTAATGTATATTGAGGTACTTTTAAATCTTTGAAAGCTTCAATTAAATCTTGTCTCTTCGGATTAATACTAATTCCAATTTCAGTGACCACCACGTCTACGCTCTCTCCTGGCGTAATTATGGTATTCACTTCATCTACGATGCAAGGAATTCTTCCCCGAATAAGTGGGGTTAGTACCATGGAAAGTTTAGCTCCAGCTGCAGCGTCACTATGTCCACCTGATGCACCACGAATAACTCCATCTGAACCTGTCATGACGTTAACATTAAACTTAGTATCCACTTCCAAGGCTGACAACACCACCATATCTAATTGATTTACGGCTGCTCCCTTGTTTCCTGGATTAGCATAAAATGAAGCACTAATTTCATAGTGATTCTCATTGTTTTTAAGAGACTCAATAGCTCCTCGATCAAAGCACTGAGTATCAATTATTTTCTCGATCAAACCTTCTTCCAACATATCGCAAAGGTGAGCTGTAAGCCCTCCTAAAGCAAAAGAAGCTTTGTAGTCATCCTTAATCATGGATTCTCGTAGTAACTTAGCCACGGCTAGAGTAGAGCCTCCCGTACCAGCTTGAAAGGAGAACCCATCTTTGTAATAAGGTGAGCCGGTGATAACTTTACTGGCATTTTCTGCAATTAACAATTCTTTTGGGTTAGAGGTAATTCTAGTGGCTCCCTTAGCAATCCCATTAGGGTCACCAATCTCGTCCACTACCACCACGTAATCTACTTGATTTTGAGGAATACTGATTGGGGTATTGGGATATGGCACTAAATTATCCGTGATAATCACCACTTTATCTGCAAATTCTGCATCGACTTTGGCGTACCCTAAAGATCCGCAAGTAGCTTTTCCATGAGAACCATTAGCATTTCCATAAAGGTCAGAGCTTGGTGCTCCTAGAAAAGCCACGTCAATATGAATATCTCCTTTTTCAATGGCTCTTGCTCGACCTCCATGAGATCTAATCACCACGGGATTTTCCATTAATCCTCGGGAGATTTCTGCCCCTAATTTATCTCGTAGCCCTGATGAGGTGATGTTTGTGAT
>LFRM01029198.1_pt1 | contig 14781 bp, 15 predicted proteins | sample 618341 | NCBI WGS metagenome assembly LFRM01 (sample SAMN03654438, study PRJNA283298) | anaerobic digester metagenome | isolation source: pool of bioreactors CSTR01a, CSTR02a, and CSTR03a thermophilic anaerobic... | place: Denmark: Kgs. Lyngby | collected 2014-05-21 | reverse complement strand
CTGAAATACAATGACCCGTATGTGTCCGGGTTTACGTACAGGGGCAAGGATTACACATCAGTGCCGCTGACGGCCGAAACCCTCGGGACTGCCGACCTGGTGATCATTGCAACGATGCATAGCTGTTATGATTACGAGTTTATAGAAAAACACAGCAAGTTTATATTTGACACCAGGAACGCTATGAAAAATATCAGNNAACAGGGACAAGATAGAGACCCTTTGAAAACCTGCATTTATGTTTTTATAAAAAAATACATATAAACCCTTTTTTAAATTATTCCGATAAATATGAAGAGAGACTATGTCTCTATTCGGTTATTTCACGGAGGGGTAAGTATGAGGATACAGGGCACGGATGCCGCGGCAAGCATGAGAGTCGGAAATGAACCGCAGTTCTTCGGCAACAGGGCTGCGGACGCCGTACAAATGAAAAAGGCTTCACGACAGAGGTCAGATGAAGGAGATTACCCTGTCAATGAGAGGGTAGTATCTGAAGCCGTGGAAAAAATGAACAAAGTGATCGAGGGATACAACAGGAGATTCGAGTACACGGTACACGAGCGTACGAATGATATCATGATCAGGGTCATCGATGAAACTACCAACGAAGTGATCAGGGAAATACCGCCGAAGAAAATATTGGACATGATAGCGAGCATGATGGAGATGGCAGGTCTTTTGGTGGATGAAAGAAGGTGATTCCGGATGAGTTACATCTATACATCATATAACACGACCACAAGGATGACCGGATTGTCCGGCCTGGACGTGGACAGCCTGGTCTATCAGCTGATGCAGGTCGAAAGGCTCAAGGTCGACAATGTCTCGAAAAGCAGGCAGTTGCTGGTGTGGAAGCAGGAGCAGTACAGGGAGATAATCAGCGCTCTCCAGAACTTCAGCAACGAGTATTTCAATGCGCTCAAACCTGCAACCGACATGAGGAATTCCAGCATTTACAATGCTTTTGCTGTGAAATACGACGGCCAGGACACGAACCCGTATTTTACGGCGTCAGCGGTATCAGGTGCAAAAGCCGGCAACTATATCATCAAAAATATCGTTACTGCAAAAGCTGCAAGGAAACTCGGCTCGGAAGTATCGGGACATCTTACCGGCAAGCCGCTTGAATCGATAAACATAAGCAGTGCAAAGGGCAACAACGTGTTTGCCGTTGAATTCAACGGAGTAAAGAAAACCATTGTTCTTAACGACGGCCTGACCGACATAAACGCGCTTAGGGCTGACCTGCAGAGCAAGCTGGACGATGCGTTCGGCACCGGCAAAATCACCGTGGACATAAGCGGGGAAGGCAACAGGTTTGTATTCAGGACAAGCAATTCCAATACACTGACATTCTCCAACACCGTAAACAACGGCTACAGTGACATATTCAACAGGGACCTCAGTTCCGGTATAACGCTGACAGGCCTGAACAACAAGTTCAAGGTCACGCTCGGCTCGGAAACCAAAGTCATCGAACTCCCCACGAACGAATATGCCAGCGCCGGGGACCTGAAAGCGGTGCTGGAAGTGATCCTGGATGATGAACAGTTGGGGTTCGGAGAAAACAGCATAAACGTTAAGGTTGAAAACAGCAAAATCACCCTTGAGAGTTCCGAACCGAACGCGAAAGTCTCGATATCCGCAGTGGAAAACGGAGGGCTTGAGGCGATAGGACTGGACGGCACCAACAACTCCAGCAAACTGGATCTCAATGCCAGTTTGCTGAGAATAAAGGACAGGCTTGCAATACCTCTTTCCATCGGTGAAGGCAATACGGTCAGTTTTGTCATAAACGACCAGACTTTCAGCTTCAATGCGGAAACGACTTCCCTGAACCAGATTATGGCTGCCGTCAATTCGAACATGGCTGCCGGCGTCAGGATGAGCTATGACAGCCTAAACAACAAGTTCGTGCTTGAGACGAGAGAAACAGGTGAGACAGCACGCATCATGGCTGCTGACCAAAGCGGGGGACTGCTTGCCTCCCTCGGACTGGCGACCAGCCAGGAGATCAGGGGCCAGGACGCACGCGTAACATACATCGATCCAACCATGACCGATGAAAACAACCAGCCGGTTGAACATGTAATAACACGTTCAACCAACAGCTTCAATATCAATGGCATTCTCTTCAACCTGAAGAAAGACTTCGAAGGCGAGGTCGAACTGTCGGTGACTTCCGATCCGTCAAAGGCAGTCGAACTCATAAAGGGCTTTGTTGAAAAATACAACGAACTGCTGGACAAAATCAATACAAGGCTTTCCGAGAAAAGGGAATATGATTATGAGCCGCTGACGGATGCGCAGAAGGAAGCAATGACCGAAAAAGACATCGAGTTATGGGAGGAAAAGGCAAAATCCGGTCTGCTCAGCGGTGACAGCCTCCTCAGATCCATCGTTGCCGGGCTGCGCAATGCCGTCATTGCGAGTGTCGAGGGCGCCGGCCTGACTCTTGCGGACATAGGCATCAAGTCAAACAGCTGGGTAGACAGGGGGAAGCTTTATGTTGACGAAGAAAAGCTGAAGCAGGCCCTGGCCGCGAATCCGAACCTGGTTATCGACCTGTTCACGAAACAGTCGAGTGTCCCCTACAACTCGGCAGTAAGCAATGCAGCTGCAAGACAACAGAGATTCAATGAATCCGGGATCATATACAGGATCTATGACGTTATCCAGGACAACATCCGCACTGTCACTATTAACGGACACAGGGGAGCACTGCTGGAAAAGGCGGGCATGACCGGTGACAGGTCGCTGTACAGTAATACGCTGTACCAGCAGATAGCCGCATATGACAAAAAGATAGCGGAACTGAACGAGGAGCTCTTTATAAAGGAAAACCAGTACTACATCCAGTTTGCGCAACTGGAAAGGCTGATCAATGAGATGAACTACCAGAGTGCATGGCTTGCACAGCAGTTCATGAGATGAGCCGAAAACATACACAAGACAGAACGATAACATCAAAGAAAGGCAGAAGGTGTGGAAATGGTTACATCGAATGCGTATGATACTTACAAGCAGAACGCGATCATGACGGCAAGTCCCGAGGAACTGACACTCATGCTTTACAACGGGCTGATCAAATTCATAATGATAGCCCGGAAAGCCATCGAAGAGAAGGATGTCCCCAGGGCCCATGAAAACATAATCAGGGCGCAGGATATCGTAAACGAGTTCAAGGCGTCGCTCAACATGCAGTATGAGATCTCGCACAACCTGAACATGCTGTACGACTATTTCCTTGACAGGCTTCTCGAGGCAAACATCAGGAAAGACACCGCGATCCTGGACGAAGTACTGCGCTTTGTCAGGGAACTCCGCGACACGTGGGCCCAGGCGATGAGGATAGCAAAACAGCAGAACAAGAAGGCCGCCGGGGCAGCGGAGTAGTAAATACACCGCCGGATATACCGCAGAGAAACCATTATAACGAAGAGGGCTTATGGTAACTGGTAACATGGATGATACAGGCAGGATGACAGAACTGCTGAGCAGGAAAAAGGCACTGCTCGCAGAAATGCTGGAACTGACCGTGGAGCAGACCGGCGCCATCGACAGCAAATCGCTGGAAAGGCTGCAGGAACTGGTGGAAGAAAAACAGAAGCGGATAGATGAGATCGACAGGCTGGACGAGGAATTCACTGCCTGCATGGACAGGCTGAAAGCGGCTGCCGGCGTAAAGGATCTAAGTGAACTGGATGCTTCGAGGTTTCCCGGGGCCAGGGAACTGAAGCAGGCAACAGGGGAAGTCCTGGCGCTTGTCGGGAAGATCAGCAGCATCGAGAAGGACAACAGTGCAAAATGCAGGGAACTGCTCGAGGAGATCGGCTCGCAGATCAGGAGGCTGAACCAGGCGAAAAAGCTGAACAATGCCTACAACAGGCCGGACGCCGGGGGAGCCCCTTCGTTTTTCCTGGATAAAAAGAAATGATGGCTCAGTCCGGGTATACCCGGTCCAGGAAGGAGAATATCCTTTCCATATATCTATCCCTGTCTTCAATGTAACCGCTGGCATGACCTTCATACTCAGTCTGCCAGAACTCGGCGCCGGAAGCATTCAGTCCGGAATACTGCTGGTACAGTTCGATGGAATTTATGACAGGTACCAGGTCGTCGTTGCGGCTGTGGATCAGCATGAGGTGAGGCAGGTTTTCAGCCGTCATGACATCGACGGGGCTCGCATCCGTCAATTTGAACCCTCCGGCCACACCAACCGCAAAAGCCGTGATCCTGTTGAACGGGAAGGAAGGCAGGCCTGTCCACTTATGCAGGCTGCTTGAAAAGTAGCTCTTAAGATCCGAATACGGGCTGTCGGCGATGACTGCGTCCACCATCGCAGTGCCGTCGGCCAGCGTACTTTCTGCGCATGCCATTATGGCTGCTGACGCGCCTGTTGAAAAGCCCATCAGGACGATATCTTTGTAACCCTGATCTCTAATGTATTTTATAGCGGCCTTCACATCATCCTTTTCATAAAAACCGAAAGTGCAGCTATTTCCGTCCGACTCGCCGGAATTCCTGAGATCGAACGTGAGTACGCTGTAGCCCCGGGCCATGAACTCCTTTATGAGGTAAACCGTGTCCACACCGAACTCAAGCCTGTTTTTACCGTATGAATGTACGAATATGACCGCACGGCTGGCGTTTTTGACCTGAAAAAGCCATCCTTTCAACACTATCGTGCTGTCTGCTCCCCTGAAGGTTATATCCCTGTATTCAGGCACTATATTGGAGGAAAATGCATCTATCGGCTTTTTGTCCGGGTGCAGCAACTGCCAGCTTTCGTAGACCGACAATGCGATCACTGCCGCTGCCGCAACGAGGAGAAGGATAAGTACGGCCAGTATCACATACCGGGCTCTGCGCGTCTTCCTCACTGCATATGTAACTCCGGTGATCTTCATTCCACATTTACCTCCATATTATTTACCGGCTTCGATACTTCGTAGGTTTACCCTTATTATATTTTTTATCAGGTATAAAGTAAAGGCTGGCCGGACGGCGGGACCCTACCGCAGGACCCGCCGGATGCCGGGGATTATTTCCCGGCTCACATATTTTCTTTAATGCTTCATTTTCCGCTTAAAATCTACATTTGCGAATATATTGCGTAATAAACCAAGAAAATATTTACAAAAAGTATAGATTTTGGCTATCAAATATGGTAAAATCAGTCACACAAATATATGTAAAAATATTACATCTATGGAACATACAGCAAACGACAATGATATGTATCGCAATATTGGGGGTTCGCCATGCAGGCAGGAGATATTTTTGCAGAAAAATATCTTATCGAGGGGATACTGGGCAGAGGCGGGATGGGTACCGTCTATCTCGCAAGGAACACGAAAACGGGAGGGCACTGGGCGATCAAGGAAATAAGCGGCCAACGGTCCGGCGAAGCAGGACTCCCGCCCGAAGCGGCCCTGCTGGCAAGGCTGGACCACCCCGCGCTGCCAAAATTGTACGACATAGTGGAGCTGGATGGAAAGCTTTACATGATAACGGAATTCATCGAAGGCATCTCGCTGGACAAAAAGCTCGAAGCCGAAGGAAGGATAGCCGAAGACACCGTCATAGACTGGGCCGTACAGCTTTGTACGGTGCTGGACTATCTCCACTCGGTAAAGCCCAACCCTGTCATATACAGGGATATAAAGCCGGCTAACATCATGCTTACGGCGAAAGGCACCCTCAAACTCGTCGATTTCGGTTCCGCCCGCGAGTATAAGCCGCATTCGGATGCGGACACGGTATATATAGGGACACGCGGATATGCGGCGCCTGAGCAGTTCGGTACCGGTCAGACAAGCGCGGTTTCCGACATATACAGCCTCGGCGTGACGCTGCACCACCTGGTCACGGGCAAAAGTCCGGTCGAGCCACCGTTCAGGCTCGAGCCGATCAGGTGCTATGACGGCAGCCTGTCTCCCGGCCTCGAATCGATCATATCGAAATGCACCAGTGAATCGCCTGCGGACCGTTACCAGAGCGCAGCTGAACTGCTTGCAGACCTGGTTGCCCTGCGGGAAAGGAAAGGGACGTTTCCATGCTGGGATACAGGGTCTCCGTGGTACAGGGATACCGGGCCTGTCCCGTATCCATACCCGGATCCGGATCATTTTCCGGACGCGATCCGGGGGAGCTTTTTGCCGCCCGGCGGCAAAGAGTGTGAAGATGAGGAAGAGGACACGCCTGATGGGGATGATGGGCATGGATGCGGCCTTCCTGCATACAGTTTCAGGAGGATGGTCATAACGGTATGGGACAACGCCGAGTTCGGCTGTGAGCTTGCATATACGGCAGCAATGCTGACGGGGAGCGAGGTGCTCATCGCGGATCTCGATCTTTTGGCACCCAAAGCGGATCTAATACTGGATGTAGGCAAGTATCCTCCCCAGCCAGCAAGATACGGCATGCCCGGCAGGTCCGGCCTTGAGGCCGTCATGGAAGCCGCCGGGAAAAATTCTGTCACGGCGGAACTGCTGAAAATGGCCGCCGTGACAAGAAAAGAAGTGAAAAACCTGTACATAATCACGGGCAATTACCGCCTTGACAATTACGAATATTACAGCGAAGACAGCGTAACTCACTTCATCGACAAATGCTACAGGCATTTCGATATCACCGTGCTCCTGGTGAACCGCTCGATATACGACGCTTTTACGCTGGCAGCCCTTCTGAGGTCGGATATCAATATAGCGGCAGTGAAGGGAGATATTGGCCAGCTGCGCGAGTTCAATACTTACATAGCGTTCCTGGCCGAAAAACAGCACCTGCCGCCGGAAAACACCAGGTTCGTCCTCTTCGAATACGACGGGGCATGCCACATGAGCAGGGCGGAGGTTTCGCAGGCGACACAGGGGAATCTGCTGGGGACAGTCTCATACAGCAGGAAGCGTGTTTTATACAGGAATATGAACGGCGCGTATGTATGCCGCATGGAGAAGGAAGTGGTGAAGGACTACTCCCGGATACACAGGAAACTCGGTTTCATGCCGTCGGCGAGTACCATGCCTGTCCTGAAAATACTTGGGAACCTGGCCGGCGGCCTGAAGAAAATGAGCAGGACATTGGAGGGATGATGGCATGCCTGTTGTCAGGTCACATCACAAGCTGTTTCTCGACAAATCGGACACTGCCGGAAAAGCCGGCAGGGATATCAACACTATCATAACGGGCATTACAAATGCGATCCTGAAGGAATGCCCGTCACTGGTGGCGGACATATCTGCCGGGCGTGCCCCCAGGAGCGCGCTGGAAACGGTGATCATAAAGGATATCGACCTGCACAGGTACCATGCCGGGGCGGACAGGGACGAACTGATCAGGAAGGTCATGGACTTCATGTTCGGATACGGCCTGCTCCAGCCATACATAGAAAATGAGGACATCACCGATATCGACGGTACCGCCTATGACCAGTTCGTAATAAAGAGGCACGGGGTAAGGAGCAAGATACCCGTGAACTTCGGCAGCGAAAAGATATTCGACACCTACTGCAAGCTGGTGGCAATACGCAACGGCGGTATCCTCAACGAAAACGACAGCCACTGCAGGGTGACGGATGAAAGGTACAGGCTGCGGATCAATGTTTCGATCAGGCCAAGGAACATATCGGGCCCGGCCATCAGCATCCGAAAGCACAGGAAAAACAGCTACACGATAAAGGACCTGAAAAGGCTCGGGATGCTTGACGATGAACTTGAGGCACTGCTCAGGAGACTGGCGGCCAGTGACGCCTCTGTGCTGTTCTGCGGCAAGGGGGCGGCCGGAAAGACCACGCTGATGCGCGCTTTCATCAACATACTGCCGGAGATGGAGAGGGTGCTCATCGTGGAATCCGACGCCGAGATTTACCCGGACAAGCCCTACTGCATCGAACAGAGGATCAAAAAGAAGAACGAGGGCGGAAGGCCCGTGACACTGAAGGACCTTGTTCTTGACGGGCTGACCATGAGTCTTGACACCTATTGTGTCGGGGAGATAACGGGGGACGAGGCCTGGGAATTCATCAAGGCAGCGTTCTCGGGACACAGGGGGATCGCGACCACCCATTCGGAAAGCGCCGAAGATGCTTTCGGAAGGCTGCTTACGCTGAGCAAGGGGGCCAATATAGGTGAAAGTGAAAAAACTATAAAGGAAGTGCTGGGCAGGAGCATAGATTTCATTTTCTACCTTAAGGAGTTCCGCGTCGTGGAAGTACTGGAAGTGCGCGGCTATGACGGGCAGGCGGACAGGTTCGTTTACAAAAGGCTTTACCCGGCAGGCAGGGGGTGATGCCGGTGCTGTTCATCGTCTCGGTCCTGCTGGCTGCGTCCGATGCCGTGTTTGCGGTGATGGCCGCCCGGAGCCTGAGCCATGCGAATGTCGTGGAAAGGTTAAAGAACTGGTTTAGGCAGAGGTTGTCCGGCAAAAACACCTATATCCCCGGCGCCGGCCGGAACAGGTCCGGGGCCGGCCTCTATGACCCGGCATGGAGGGAAAGGCTCGGACTGCCTGAACGGATCGAACTGCTTTACATAGAAAAATCGAATATAAGGCGCTATATACCTTTTATGAACATATACATCCTCATGCTCACGGTATTGCTGATATTTGCCGCATCCTTCCGGCATGTTTTCAGGATACTGGGATTTGCTCCATCAGCGGTCGTCATAAGCGGGATAGTCGCTGCAACGCCTCTGTTTCTGTTGGAGCTCATGGCAAGGCACAACGCGGAGACCATCAGGAAGAAGCTGTCCGAGTACATATCGATACTCAACAGGTGGTGTTCTGTGAAGGAAAACATCATGTATGCCTTCGAGAAGTCGCTCGAATCCAATATCGGGGAGCCTCTGCACACGTTCATAAGGGACATGGTCATACAGGTGAACCGCGGCATGGACCCGTGCGAAGCGCTTGACATGCTCCGGATGAAGGTGGATGACGCCCAGTTCAGCGACTTTATCGTGAACATCAAGCTGAGCATCAGGCACAGGGGAGACATCAGGAAGTTGCTGACGAACCTTGAAAACCAGTTCTACAGGATCGACGAGGAATACAACAGGCGGAAGATATCCACATACAGGGACAGGGTGGTCATATACGGCGTCATGCTTGCCGTGCTGCCACTGTCATACTTTTTCATAACCATGTCGCCCAAGGTGGGGAGCTTTTATCTTGGGACTCTCAACGGGAAGATACTGCTGACGGTATTCAGCGTGATGTACGTATTCGGCTCCTGGCTGGCCGCGGGCATAACCAGTTTCAGGAGCCGGTGAGGGAAGGGTGGTTTCGTGGCGGATCACATAGCGTTGCTGTACCGGGAAAACAGGATCATGTTCATATTGCTGTCGGTTGTCAATGTGGTGCTTGGGATACTGCTTTCCAGGGGGGTGTCGCTGTATGGCTCGAAACGGGTGATGGAAGCCATGGGGGCCAGGAAACCGGACGTTTCGGCGTACAGGCGGTGTTCGATGCTGGTGGAGGAAACACTGGCTGCCTGCGGGAAAGCGATGGAAAAGGGCAGGATATACAGGAAAGCCAGGGACAGGATGAGGAAAGCCGGCTTCAGGGGGGAATTGGCTCCTGTGATATATATATTCGTAAGGTACGTGGTTTCGGCAATTGTATTCGTGGCGGCGCTGATTTCCAACTACCCGGACATCGTAAGGCCGATTGCCGCAGTGGTTTTGCTCAATTCGGTCACGACCGCGGTTGTATCCTCGAGCAGGCGTAAAGTGAACCTGCGCTTCCAGAAGCACATATACAAGATATACAAGTACCTGCACAACCAGATATCTTCGGGCGTGAAGCCGACCGATGCCGTAAGGACGGTGTACGAGACGACTGACGACAGGGACATCAGGGAAGTGCTCATACGGGTCGCGGCAAGATACGAACTGACAATGGATATAGACAGTGCCCTGGAAGAACTGCGTTCCAACTTCGATACCCATGAGGCCGAGACTCTCTGCCTCGCCCTCAAACAGGGGGTGCAGACGGGCGACAACAGGGATCTGCTTGAAAAGCAGGAAGACATCATGTTCAAGAAACATTTCAATTATATACAGGCTGAGACCGACAGCTGCAGGAACAGGAGCGTTGCAGCAGCAGCCGTTTTCGTTGCCATAATTGCCGTGATGATAATAGTCCCGATGCTTGACGATGTCAGTCAGGCCGTGGGCAGGATATTCATAAACTGAAACGCTTGGAGGTGCTGCAAATGAAACTCGTTAAGCTGCTGAAGGAGAAGTTAGTCGTCAGACAGGGGGGATTTGGCCTGAACGAGCTGCTTGGCATCGCCGCGGCACTGATAATCGCCGGGTTCATCATCATCCCGCAAATGCAGACTTTTGCCAAAAGCTTGATGGAAGGCCTCGCAAATTGGTGGAAAGATGTCATATACGGCAGGATATTCCCTTCTTCCCTGTAAAGTAAATCATAATAGCACGGCAAAACGTACAAAGGGGAGAAAGACATGCCCGTCAAGCCTTTGGTTACAGGAATAATGCTGGTTCTCACGGTCATCCTGCTTGTTTACATGGTGGAATTTTTCATACCCCTGTCGGTGAAGGCCGATATCGACATGATCTGCAGGAATGCATTGCTGAACATGGAGAACGCTGGCGGACTCAGCAGCGAAAAAAGGCGGGAACTGAAAGAAGAGCTCGAGAGCAGAGGCCTTACCGGGGTAGTCATAACAGCCACGGAAAACGCCAGGCAGGGTGAAAGGCTGACATTGCGCGTGGAAGGCGATTACACCTGGAACAGGTTAACGTCGCTGTTCGGCAGGGACGACGTGACTCTGCGGATAGTTTACGATAAGACGACCATGTCGCGAAAGGTGGTCAATTGACGCGGATGAAAAAACATGTCCGGGAAAATGGCAGCGCAGTCACGCAGATCGTGCTTATGGCAGCGATGCTGGTATTCGTCATATTGCCTGTCTTCTCTGCAGTTATCGAGAAATATGTACTGATGGAGAAGGCAAGGGTCATCAGGGATTCGGTGGACATGACCAACCTCTCGGCCTACAACGCGCTGTCAGGTGCGGAACTGGGAAAGGTGCGGGTGGATGCCGATCGGTCTGAGATCCTGGAGATATACAGGCAGATTCTGAGTGCCAACCTCAGGCTCTGCGATGACCTGGAGCCGAAGCCTGATTCGGTGGCGGAAGGGCAGGTCGAAGTGGTGTCGCTGGAGATCTTCAGCAGTTTTCCCGCGCAGTGCCCGGAAGGGGTGCGTTTTACGAGGCCTGCTGTCCACAGTGTGATCCGCGTTCCTGTCAGGCCGTCCCTGTACAGGAGTATCATACTGGGGATGCTGGGCAGGGAATATGTTGACATAATCGTGCATGTCGATACTGAAATACCTTTAAACAACTGAGAGAATATCAATGGTACGGGTGTAGCTATGAAAAGATATGGCTGGATTTGTGGAGCTTTTGTTATGATCGTACTGCTTGTGGCCATCGAGATGAAAATAATCTCGAATGCCTCCGGGTACGAAACCAGGGAAAAAGTCGTCGTTGCAGCGCGCGATATCGGCGAGGGCACGGTTATCGCCGCTGAAATGCTGGAGGTAAGGGAAATTAGCAGCAGCGCCGTGCACAGGGATGCCGTGCGCAGGATAGAGGATGCTGTCGGGATGAGGGCGGCAGATCCGATATATAACGGGGAAATGCTGCTCAGGGGAAGGCTGACGCAGGAAGAAGACGACAAAGTGAAAGTGCTTAACAGGTCCAACAGGCTCTTCTGCCTTGCGCCCGGATGGGACCAGGCAAACGCCTGGCAACTGGAAAAGGACCAGCATGTGGATATCATATTCGTCCCGAACCACCTGGACCAGGGCAAAGCGTGCCCGGAGGCGTCAGGCGTGATCAGCGTCAATCCTCCCCAGGCGGGGATCAAAATGATGAAAAATATCAGGATAGCCGGCCTTGTCGACGAAGACGGAAAAACAGTGAATGACAGCGGGGCCGGGACGACGCCCAAATACGTGATATTCGAAGTGACCCAGGACCAGGCCGTATTCCTTGCATATGCAAAAAGCAACGGCCGGATCGAAATTTCGGCCGTACCTTGATCAAATACGTGACACCTCTCTTCCACAGGGGAAAACCCCCTGCTGAGAAGTGTCACCACACCTTAAACGAAAGGAGCAGGACAAATGGCAGGACTGAAGTATGAAATCACGAAATTCCTTGGAGTGATCGGAGAGGGCACCAAGGGATGGAAGAAGGAAGTCAACCTTGTCAGCTGGAACGACCGTAAACCCAAGCTGGACATAAGGGACTGGGACGAGAACCATGAAAAGATGGGGAGGGGGATAACGCTGAGCAAAAGCGAAGTGGAGGAACTGAAAAGGCTGCTGGCAGCGTTCGATCCCGGGGAGATGGAGGCATGACGCCCTCCGTCTCCCTCTCCTTTTCAAGGGATGTCACCGATGCTATAATCTAATATGAAAGCAGAGGTGATTCGATGGACAGGCTCCTTCCGAAGGCCTGGGAAGGGTTGCTCAATTCTTCCAACTTCCTGCCGGTGGTGGTGGGAACGCTGGAGAGGATCCAGGACGTATCCTGGTCCATGGAGCCCAACAGGCATGACAATTATGAAATGGTATACATGAAAAAGGGGTATGCGGTATTCGAGATATCGGGCCACAAGGTCGAGCTTGGCCCCAACGACATCGTCATAATCAAGCCCATGCAGTACCACAAGTTCATCGTCAAGTCGGAAAGCGGGTGCGAGTTCATCGTCCTCTACTTCACATTCGAAAACAGGATAAACGGCGAATATGCACAGGTACCGCTGGAGGATTTCCTCAACTTCGTCAGCAGCAAGGAGACAAGCCCGTATATAAAACTGAAGGTAAGCCCCAAAAATGAAATAGTCGTCCTGCTGAACAGGATAATGAAGGAAAGGGCGAGTTCTGAGCCGGGCAGTGAATTCCTCAATTACCTGCTCATCATGGAACTGTTCGTACTGCTGTCACGCGCTCTGAAGATGGAATGGGAAAACAGCATAAAGTTGAAAAGTTCCAAGCTCAAGGAGCTTATCGGCATAGCCATAAATTACATCCACAACAATTTCGAGCGCGATATCTCGCTGGGAGATATAGCAAAATACGTTTTTCTCAGCCCGAGCTATTTTACCAGGGCATTCAAGGAAGAGACGGGCATGAGCCCCATCAGCTATCTGCTCAGGGTCCGTATCGACAGGGCCAAGGAACTGCTCGTGGATACAAGTCTCAAGATAAGCGACATCGCGCTGAACGTAGGCTTTTCAAACCAGCAGCGCTTCAATGAGATGTTCAAGAAATATGCCGGCCTGACGCCGCTGCAGTACAGGAAACAAAACGCCAGGTAGTTTTTTCTTATGACAAAAAACATTCATATTGATCCCGAATTTCAGCAAGTATCAGGAAGAATCGCATCATAGCAGGCATTATTATATATACTAAACAGTTGGATCTTTATCCGGCGGCATATCAGACAGCAGACGGCGCGATATGCAGGGCTGTTGCCGGCATGACGCCGCACGCAGCCGAATGGGAGGGATGGTTCATGGCCAATGAAGGCACAAGGGCAAAAGGCATGACGATGACGCAGAAAATACTGGCCGATCATGCCGGACTCGATAGAGTGGAAGCTGGCCAGCTTATCAAGGCCAGGCTCGACATGGTCCTTGGGAACGACATAACAACTCCGGTTGCCGTGAAGGAGTTCAGAAAGATCGGCAGGGACCGGGTGTTCGACAAAAATAAGGTAGCGATCGTTCCTGACCACTTCACGCCGAACAAGGACATAAAGTCGGCGGAGCAGGTTAAGTTTATCAGGGAATTTGCCCGTGAGATGGGCATAGTGAACTTTTTCGAGGTAGGGCGCATGGGCGTCGAACATGCCCTTTTGCCTGAAATGGGCCTGGTGGTGCCCGGGGACGTGGTGATAGGGGCCGACTCGCACACATGCACGTACGGCGCCCTCGGGGCATTTTCCACCGGCATAGGCAGTACGGACATGGCAGCCGGCATGGCGACGGGTGAGGCATGGTTCAAGGTGCCTGAAGCCATCCGCTTCGTGCTGACGGGCAAGCCGGGCAGGTGGGTCAGCGGAAAGGACATTATCCTGCACATCATAGGCATGATAGGCGTCGACGGTGCGCTGTACAAGTCCATGGAGTTCACGGGGGACGGGCTCGGACATCTTTCGATGGACGACAGGTTCTCGATGGCAAACATGGCCATCGAGGCCGGGGCCAAGAACGGGATCTTCGAAGTGGACGAGAAAACCATCGAGTACGTGAAGGAGCATTCCACCAGGCCGTACAAGGTTTATAATGCCGATGAGGACGCAGGATACTGCTGCGAGTATGTCATCGACCTTGGCGAAGTGAAGCTGACGGTGGCGTTCCCGCACCTGCCCAGCAATGCCAGGACTATCGACCGGGTCGGCAACATAAAGATAGACCAGGTGGTCATAGGTTCGTGCACCAACGGAAGGATAGAGGATATGAGGATCGCCGCAAAGGTACTCAAAGGGCGTACCGTGCATCCTGACGTGCGCTGCATCATAATCCCGGCCACCCAGAAGGTGTGGAAGCAGGCGATGGACGAAGGCCTCTTCGACATATTCATCGAGGCCGGCGCCGCAGTAAGCACACCGACATGCGGGCCCTGCCTTGGCGGACACATGGGCATACTTGCCAAAGGTGAAAAGGCTGTTGCCACCACCAACAGGAATTTCGTCGGAAGGATGGGCCATCCGGAGAGCGAAGTCTACCTTGC
>LFRM01115657.1_pt1 | contig 14791 bp, 12 predicted proteins | sample 618341 | NCBI WGS metagenome assembly LFRM01 (sample SAMN03654438, study PRJNA283298) | anaerobic digester metagenome | isolation source: pool of bioreactors CSTR01a, CSTR02a, and CSTR03a thermophilic anaerobic... | place: Denmark: Kgs. Lyngby | collected 2014-05-21 | reverse complement strand
CATGACCTCCAATATTGGCTCGGAGAAACTTTTGCGGAGTATGGAAGAGAACAAAGGAATTTCCGATGAAGTTAAGTCCAGCGTCATGGAGGAACTCCATAATTATTTTAGACCGGAGTTCTTAAACCGCCTCGATGAGATTGTGGTCTACAACCCTCTAACCAAGGAAGATATGAAGAAGATTATTCATCTGCTCTTGAGGGATTTAAAGGAACGCTTAGAGCAGCAGGACGTCCATCTAGAGATGAGTGATGAAGCTAAGGAGCTTATCATTGAAGATTCCTATGATATTCGTTTCGGGGCAAGGCCAATGAAACGCTTTATCCAAAGAAATGTTGAGACTCTTTTTGCCATGGCTCTGATAAAGGGGGAGATTCTCCCGGGAGATGTTGCGCTGGTTACTGTTAAAGAAGAAAAGCTCCTGATCACAAAGAAGTAGGGCCTTCAAAAGAAAGAATTCATTGATAAAGAGAGTAGCCTTGGGGCTGTTCTCTTTATTTTTATTGTTTAAATGAATTTTTATTGAGACTTTTATCTAATGTAAAATATCGAACTACAAGATAATATTTAACACTCTTGACACAATATGAAAAAATGTTTGTGATTAGACTAAGTAAAGTTAAAGGAGGATATTATGAAGCGAAGTCTACTTTTGGTGCTAATCGTCTCCCTACTATTAACCATGTTACTAGGATGTCAAAAAGCTGAAGAAGTTGTTGATGAGGTAAAAGAAGGCGTTGAAGAAATTGTCGAAGAAGTTAAGGAAGAAGTCGAAGAAAAACCAGGTGAACTACAATATCTCTCCGTTGCAACGGGAGGCACCGGCGGAACCTACTACCCCTTAGGTGGGGCCATTGCCGTTATACTTAATGAAAGTGACATTGGTGTTCAAGCTACAGCACAAGCCACAGGAGCTTCTGTAGAGAATGTAACCCTTGTCAGCGACGGCGAAGCCGAGATAGCCTTTGTTCAAAATGACGTTGTTTTCTATGCTGTGAATGGGGTTGAAACCTATGAAGGGCAAGATAAGGTCGAGAACATTGCCGGTATCGCTACACTCTATCCTGAAGTGGTTCAAATCATCGCTACAAAGGAAAGTGGCATTAGTTCGGTAAGTGATCTTGCCGGTAAACGCGTTGCCGTTGGCGCACCGGGAAGCGGAACCGAAGTAAATGCCCGTCAGATTCTTGCTGAGTACGGTCTTGTTTACGATGACCTTGCTAAGGCCGATTATCTATCCTTTAATGAAGCCACCGACAATATGAAAAACAAGCAGATTGACGCTTCTTTTATCACAGGGGCTATTCCCACATCTGCTGTTGCCGAGCTAGCCCAAACAACTGAAATCGTCGTACTTAATGTTGAAGAAGATAAAATTAAGAGCCTTGCAGAAAAATATCCATTCTACACCCCGGTAACAATTCCTGCGGGGAGTTATAAAGGTCAGGAAGCCGATGTTGTTTCTCCGGCGGTTATGGCTATGCTTATCGTTCCAAAGGATATGGATGAAGAGCTGGTCTATAATATCGTAAAGAATATGTTTGAGCGACGTCAAATCATCGTTGATACCCATAAGCGCGGTGAGGATATTACTTTAGAGACAGCCCTAGACGGTATGAGTATTGATCTACACCCCGGTGCCCAGAGATACTATGACGAAATGGGCATCAAAGCCAATTAATAAGCTTCGAGGGAAGAAACTCATTTCTTCCCTCCTTTTACTATTTATTTTACTTTTTTTTCTTTCTTCCAAAGAAGCCTTGGTGTTGAGCGATGTCTTTACTGGGGAGGTTTTGGCAGTGTTTTCCGCTGCAAAGGGTTTTTCTATTGCTTATACTCATTCCGTAGAGCGCAGCGAAGTGATTGAGAGCTACCTTCTTGAAAATGGCAGGCTTCTTTTAATCGAAACCTGGTTCCATTCCTATGGAGCCGGGCTTCCCGCAACGACAGAGTATGACTTTGAGATAAGGCCCGAAGGCTTTCATATTTATAATATAAACCAATATTTTGATGAGGTGATTTATCGATCGGGCAAGGGCCTGGCAAATCATCGTCTTCTCATTGGGAAAAAGGAATATTTATTTGCAGAGTTCAGTAGGCCGGGAGAGGCGATACTCTTTCGCCCTCAGAAAGTATCCCGCTGGAAACTGCTTTTAGGAGGTGTCCATTGACCGAACAAGAAAATAAATTAACGGAGACGACACCCAAAGAAGAGACAATTGAAATCATAGACAGTGGAAGGGCCCTGGAGCAAGTGGATGAACTTTTAGAGCAGTTTGACAAAGATTCTTCTAAGCTTCGAAAAATGGGGATGCCCTACTCTTTAATTGTCGCCCTTGTTGCCATTTCTATGTCGTTATTTCATTTATATACAGGAGGATTTGGTACCCTTCTAGCGGTAAAACAGCGTTCCCTTCACTTGATTTTTGCTATGGTGCTGGGCTTTATGCTTTATCCAGCCTTCGGTAAGAGTAAAAAAACAAGGCCGACAATTTTCGATGTACTCTTTATTGTATTGGCCGTAGTCGTGTTTGGGTACTTGTTTATGAATGTGAAGGAAATTGTTTTAAAGGGCGGAAAAATGACCCAAAGGGACATTTATTTCGGGGTTATAGCCATTCTTCTAACCCTGGAACTGACCCGAAGGGTAGTGGGTCCGGAACTTCCCATTGTGGCCATTATCTTTTTGCTCTATGCTTATTTTGGTCGCTCGGTACCGGGGATACTAGCCCATAGAGGCTTTTCTGTGAACCGTATTGTTAGCCATATGTACTTTACCACCGAAGGAATCCTTGGCATTCCCCTGGGGGTTTCGGCAACCTTTGTTTTTATGTTTATACTTTTTGGTTCTTTTCTTGATAAGACCGGCGTGGGCAAATTCTTTATTGATATTGCCTATGCTTTAACAGGAAGCATGAAAAGCGGACCTGCCATGACCAGCGTCGTCTCCAGTGGGCTTATGGGCAGTATTTCAGGCTCATCGGTAGCCAATACGGTGACAACGGGGGCCTTTACCATTCCACTTATGAAGCGCACCGGCTATAAGCCCTATTTTGCTGGGGCAGTGGAAGCGACGGCTTCCACGGGAGGGCAGATTATGCCACCGGTTATGGGGGCGGCTGCCTTTATCATGGCTGACTTTACTGGTATTGCCTATGTACACATCATTCTAGCTGCACTGATTCCCGCTTTACTTTACTATATGGCTGTGGGAGTAATGGTACATCTTGAAGCCTCAAAGCTCGGCCTTAAGGGCATACCCAAAAGCCAACTTCCCAGTATACGGAAGATTTTGCTTGAAAGTGGTTATCTTATTATTCCACTTATCGTTGTTGTATACATGCTGGTAAAACAGTATACTCCTACTCGATCGGCCTTTGTAGCCATGATGGTTGCAGTGGTTGTTGCCTATAGCGTGGCTCTAATTAAAAAAGATGGTTCCTTTAACTATATGAGTATTCTAGCTGCTCTTGAAAACGGTGCCAAGAATGCTCTGGGTGTAGCCTGTGCCTGTGCCTGCGCCGGTATGATCGTTGGCGTTGTAACTCTAACGGGCTTTGGCCTTAGGGTTGCTGAAATCATTGTTACCGTAGCCCGGGGCAATCTAATGGCCACTTTATTTTTAACGATGATTGCTTCTTTAATTCTGGGGATGGGCCTTCCTACTACGGCGAAGTACATCGTTCTTGCTACCATGGCCGTACCAGCCCTTACTAAACTGGGCGTTAATCTTATGGCGGCTCACCTTTTCATTCTTTACTTTGGTGTGGTTGCCGACGTTACACCTCCCGTGGCCCTAGCAGCCTATGCCGGAGCGGGGATTGCCGGAGCAAACTCTATGAAGACTGGAGTCCAGGCCTTTAAGCTGGCCTTGGCGGGCTTTATTGTACCCTATATCTTTGCCATAGATTCCCATCTAATTCTTGTTGATACCGTGGTGGGATCCACTGTCACTTTTATTCCTTTTTATCAGGCCATACCCACCATTGTGACGGCGGTTCTTGGAATATTTTGCTTGGCCACAGCGGTGGAGGGATATTTTGTAACACCAACAAAGATATATGAGCGATTGATTCTTTTAGGAGCTGCTTTACTACTGCTAAAACCTGGTCTTCTATCCGATGGTATAGGTCTAGGGGTGTTGATTCTTATCTACCTTCTTCAGAAAGCCCGTGAGAAAAAACAAATAGCAGTCTAGATAATAAGTAGAACAAAAACAAGTGAGGTTAGTATACTGGCCTCGCTTTTTATATTGCTCAAAAGATGGGTATAGGGACTGTATATGTTACTAGGAGGTGCATTATGAGTAAAATTTATACTAAGGGTGGCGATAAGGGGGGGACCTCTCTCTACGATCAGATACGAGTTTCCAAGGACGATATTCGTGTAGAGAGCTATGGAACCGTGGATGAGTTGGGGGCAGCCCTGGGGGTTGCAAAGAATTTTGTAGAGGATGAACCGATGCGCGAGACAATAACTACAATCCAGCACAAACTCTTTACTGTAGCATCGAATCTGGCGACTCAGGACCAAAGTAAAATTCCCACACAGATCTGTGAGAAGGATATTTTAGACCTGGAAAAACTCATTGATAAATATATGGATGCTGTGGAGCGGAAAAACTGTTTTATTGTGAATGGCTCGGGAACTCGCTCAGCTTTTTTGCATGTGGCTCGCACGGTTTGTCGCAGGGCTGAAAGAAGAGCCGTTTCTTTGGCGGCCATTGCCGATGTGGATCCCTTGGTTATTAAATATCTCAATCGCCTTTCCGATGCCATTTATGCCATGGCAAGATTTAATGAAGACAGCGAAGAATGTGTTGTCTATGACAAATAAATCTCTCCTCGAAGATATACAGAGTTTGAGTGCATTTTATGAAGGGGGACTAACCAAGAATGTTTCCTACCGAAAGTTTCTTCTTAGAGGGCTTAAAAAGCAACTTCAGGAGCATGAGGAGGAGCTTCTAAATAGCCTTTATCTTGATCTTAACAAAACAAGGCAGGAGGCTCTTTTCAGTGAAATATTACTTGTTTACTCTGAAATTGATCTTATGCTAAGTAAGCTTGATGATTGGACCAGGGAAAAAAAGGTCATGCCCAGTATTCTCCAGATGCCAGCAAAGGCCTACAGCATCTATGAGCCTCTTGGAAGAGTTCTTATCTTTTCGCCTTGGAATTATCCTGTTTTGTTGAGCCTACAACCCTTAATTGGAGCACTGGCAGCGGGCAATGTAGTGGCAATGAAGCCCTCTCGCTCAAGCCCTGAGACAGCAAAAAGTCTTAAGAAAATACTGGAAGGCTGGAATGATAGAGTGGTAAAAGTCCTACTGGGCGGTGAAGAGGTTCAGCAGGGCCTTATGGATGAGCCCTGGGATCTGATATTTTTTACCGGCAGCACTAGGGTGGGAAGAATGATTGCACAAAAGGCAGGAAAGACTCTTTCCCCTAGCATTTTGGAGCTTGGTGGCAAATCTCCGGCCCTTGTTATGGAAGCCGGCGATATGGATAAAGTTGCCCAGAGAATTCTTTTTGGCAAGTATATGAATAGCGGACAAACTTGTATTGCGCCGGACTATATTCTTGTGGAAAAAGGGAAAAAGAAGGAGCTTGTTGAAGCCCTTATCCGCGGCTATGGAGATTTTAATACCGATAGGGTCCGATGTGTAAACCTTAAGCATTATCAGCGACTCCATTCCTATTTAAAGGATCAGACACTTTTATTCGAAGGCGAAAAAGACGAAGAAAAACTTCTTTTTGGCCTTCATATCGTAGATGAGCCTTCGGTTTCATCCCCTTTAATGAAAGAGGAGATCTTCGGTGCTATCCTTCCGGTTTTCGAGATGGAGCCCGAGGATATGTTTCTTTTTATTAAAAAAAGGCCAAAACCCCTGGCCCTATATTGCTTTACAGAAAATAAAGATTTTTGGAAAAAAGTGGTAAAGGAGTTATCCTTTGGTGGGGGAATGAAGGATGGTACCCTCCTACACTTAGCGGGTTCCCTTCCCTTTGGCGGAGTGGGTGAAAGTGGATGGGGAGCCTATCATGGAAAAAAGAGTTTCACATCCTTTTCTCATGAAAAGAGTATTTTGGAAAAAAGTAGAGGCTATGTAAATCCTTTCAAAAAAAGTAGACTTTTAGATTGGGCTATGGAACTTCTCTTAAAAAAGGTTCGACATTAGATGGATTTAAGTGCCGCTTCGTCGGTGGCGGTATAGACTTTTTCATTGATCCTTTGGGGCAAAGTGATAAGAAGAAAGACCATCCCCATTAGAAATACCGATAGTAGGACCAAACTTTTTCTAGGTCCGATAATGTCTCCCAGCCAGCCGCCAAAGAGCTGAAAGAGTACCATAGATAGGCTGGAAGCCATTTGGGCAAAAGCCAAAACTTTAGCTCGGAGTTTTGGTGGTAGATAGGCCTGGACGCTGGTCTCCCGAAGGGTAGCCGAGGTGACCCCTAGGCTGCCTGCAATAAAGCGGTTTAATAGCATTAGGGGATAGGCAAGAAAAAGAAGCAGAATATCCAGGATGCCATAGCTATAATAAACAATTTGAGTAATAGGAAAGCGTTTTTTTGCTGGCACAACGACTTTATATTGGACAATACCACCTAGGGTTCTTCCCAAGGTTTCGGCCGTGGTGAGAAAACCTAGTTTTGTTACTCCTAAAATAGCTGAAGTTTGGAAAAACACCTGAATATACAAATGGATGGCCATAGCTGTGCCGCTGGAAAGGGACATATAAGTGTAAATATTTATAAGTCCTTTTTCTTTTTTAAGATAGTCTATGGCTTCTTGCATATCTCTGAAAAAAGCTCTAAGGTCCATATCGTGTCCCGGAGTCCTGCCTTGATTTTCTATAAACAGTTCAGCAGTTGCTGCTAGGGCGCATAGGATAGCTACCAAGATGAATAGATAATGCATGGGTACGGATTTATACATAAAGGCTGATACCGGTGCCATAATCATCATCACCGTAGGATAGAGTGTTGAGCTGACGGCGTAGCCCTTTTGCATATGGCCCTTGGGAATGAGAAGAGGATACCAGGCTTGATAGGCAATCATGTAGACGGCACTAATAGAGCCTGTGGTGAAAGCCAAAGCCAAATAATGACTGTATACAAATCCTTCCCGTGTGAGAAAGGCAAATAGGAAAAAGGTTAGAGCCATAAGATAATCAAGAATCACAATGATATATTTCTTGGGCGCTCTATCAACAAAGGGTGAAACTAGAAGAGGAAGAACAATATTTGGTAGCATAGCAAGAATCATAAGATAACTGGATAGCTGCAGGGAACCGGTATTTGCAAAAGTCATAAGCATTAGGGGAAGCTGCATGGCCTGGCCTGCTATGGCGGAGATTACCGTTCCGCTGAAAATAAGTTTGAAGTCTCTTGTCCAAAGCGTATCCATAAAATTCCTTTCTCCAATCCGAATGCCACTTTAAATTAAATATAAATAGGCAAACTTAACACAGGTTTATTATACAGGATATATCAAAGAAGGCTAGAAAATATTCAAAAACCATATGATGATCTACTGGAAAACACAAGAAGTCCTTGCAAATAAATTAACAAAGCAATATAATGGAAGTGATAAAAGATCTAGGTGCTTGATTGAGAATAGGGAATGTGGTGCAAGTCCACAGCAGCCCCCGCTACTGTAAGGAGGACTTCCTCTTAAAACCACTGGGTAAAACCGGGAAGGAAGAGGATAGGATGAATCCAAGCCAGGAGACCTGCCTAGGGATTATTGGACGACTTCGGTGGGAAGTAGGGTTTTTTTGTAACTATTTCCCCTCGTTGAGGGGTTTTTTCTTTTATCGAAGGAGTATGCAAGCCCATTTTTCCGCCTTGCTAAGGTTAACCCGCCATCTTCCTCCCAGTATGGATGGCAAGGGGCTTGAACTTCTGCCCGGCAAGTCTTTTTTCTCCCAAGAAAGGCTCGCTGGGCTTTTTCGTGTTATAATATCATAGCTAAGGAGGTACTTATGAGGAAAATATCATCCTATATAAAAATACATATCGGGCTTATTGTTGTGGCCTTGGGATTTCATGTTTTTATGGTCCCCAGTAAACTTGCTGCCGGGGGAGTGTCGGGTCTTGCACTGGTTATCCAGTCTGTTTTTCCTGTGATAAATGTGGGACTTTTCATGCTGGCAATGAATATGATTCTATTTGTACTGGGCTTTCTAATTATTGGAAAAGAGTTTGGAAGCCTTACCGTTTATTGTTCGCTGTTTTTATCGGGAGCCATAGCTTTATTAAGTAAATTTTTTCCACTTACCCAGCCCATCGTCGATGATCTTCTTCTTAATCTTGTAATGGGCACTTTAATTCAAGGTATAGGAATGGCCCTTGTCTTTTACGAAGATGCTTCTACCGGGGGCACTGACGTTGTGGCTAAGATTATCAATAAGTTTTTCGGGCTTCCTATTGGCAAGGGTCTTCTTCTTGTCGATAGTCTTGTTTGTCTGATGGCAATGAAAGTCTTTGGCCTACAAATCGGCCTTTATGCTTTCCTGGGCGTCATGATGGCAGGTTTTCTTATTGATAAGGTCATTGCGGGCTTTGATGAGCGTATACAAGTTATGATTCTTTCCCCCAAGGATTATTTGATTCGGGACTTTATCCTTCAAGAACTGGGAAGAGGATCTACCTATCTTGAAGCCAGAGGAGCCTATTCTATGGAATCAAGAGAGATGCTCAGCGCCGTTATAAGTAAACGGGAATATCTGCGGCTGATTAGATTTATTAAAGAGACAGATCCCCGGGCCTTTGTAACGGTGGGATTTGTTCATGAAGTCTATGGAGAGGGTTTTTCCTTTGAGAAGAAATAACCGCTAGAACCAAAATACCTCTCTATGGCACTATGAAAAGAAAAATATTACCATTTTAGCTTTGTTTCAAGGGAAATATGGATCAGTGGAGAGAACTTTGTTTAAAAGTGTGTATTTTAACTAAGTTTTAATTATTATTTAGTAAAGCCTTGAAATTTCCCCAATAAATGATAAACTTTTAACTAGAACGAAGGTGTAAAAGGCATTGCCTAACAATAAGGAGGAATCGTGGAGTTTGGACTATCAAATGAGCATTTAATGCTCAAAAAATTGTTTCAAGAGTTCGCTGAAAAAGAAGTCGAGCCCTTGGCTGCACAAATCGATGAGGAAGAAATATTTCCCCGTGAGACCGTAAACAAAATGGCAGAGATGGGTATGCTTGGAATCCCATTTAGTAAAGAAAACGGCGGAGCCGGTGGCGATAATCTTGCCTATGCCATGGCCGTTGAGGAGCTCTCAAAAAAATGCGCTACTACTGGGGTTATTCTTTCTGCCCACACATCCCTGGGTGCAGCTCCCATTGACCAGTATGGAACAGCCGAACAAAAAGCAAAGTTTTTAGTTCCCCTTGCCCGTGGAGAAAAACTTGGCGCTTTTGGTCTTACTGAAGCCAATGCTGGAACTGACGCTGCGGGTCAACAGACCATAGCGGTATTAGATGAAGAAACCGGTGAATACATACTTAATGGAAGTAAGATTTTTATTACCAACGCCGGACAAGCTCAAATTTATATTGTCATGGCTATGACGGATAGAAGTCAAGGAACCAGAGGAATCTCAGCCTTTATCGTAGAGAGTGATACTCCTGGATTTTCCGTAGGACCCGCTGAGAAGAAGTTGGGAATCCGTGGTTCTGCCACAGCAGAGCTTATTTTCGAAGATTGTCGTGTTCCAAAGGAAAATCTGCTGGGCAAAGAAAATATTGGTTTTAAAATCGCTATGCAAACTCTCGATGGCGGACGTATTGGTATCGCTGCTCAGGCTCTTGGAATTGCCCAGGGCGCAATGGATGAGACGGTTCAATATGTAAAAGAGAGAAAACAGTTCGGCCGTGCTATTTCAAAATTTCAAAATACACAATTTGTACTAGCTGATCTTGAAAACAAAATTCAAGCTGCCCGTCTACTTGTCTATCGTGCCGCTTGGAATAAAGACAATGGCCTACCCTATGCCGTAGCTGCTGCCCACGCCAAGCTTTTTGCTTCGGAAACAGCTATGGAAGTTACTACCAAATGCCTCCAACTCTTTGGGGGATACGGTTACACCAGAGATTACCCCATTGAGCGTATGATGCGCGATGCTAAGATTACTGAGATCTACGAAGGTACCAGTGAAGTTCAACGCATGGTCATCAGTAGTGCTCTGTTACGCTAGGAGGTTAGGATGAAAATCATTGTCTGTATAAAACAAGTTCCCGACACCAACGAAGTAAAACTGGATCCCAAAACCGGGACCCTAATTCGTGAAGGTGTTCCCAGTATAATCAACCCCGACGACCTTGCCGGCCTTGAAGAAGCACTTAAGATCAAAGAGGCCACCGGTGCCACGGTAACGGTTCTTAGTATGGGACCTCCCCAGGCCGCCGAGGCTCTGCGTGAAGCCTATGCTATGGGTGCCGATGAAGTTGTCCTTCTTACCGACCGCGCCTTTGCTGGCGCCGATACTTGGGCCACTTCCTCAGCATTAGCTGGAGCTATAAGAACCATGGATTATGATCTGATTATCGCAGGACGTCAAGCCATTGATGGCGATACAGCTCAGGTTGGCCCCCAAGTAGCCGAGCATCTGGAAATTCCCAGTATTAGCTATGTCGAAGAAATAAAAGAAATAAACGATGATTATATGGTCATAAAACGTCAATTTGAAGATCGTTTTCAAATGATTAAAGTTAATTTCCCCTGCCTTATCACCACACTGGGTGGGATGAATGAGCCTCGATATATGCGCATTTCCAGGGTATATGACGCCTATAGAGATGATGTAGTGATTATTAAAACTGCCGCGAATCTTGAAGTTGACCCCGCCAATCTAGGGCTTAAAGGTTCACCTACTAGCGTACGTAAAAGCTTTACCAAGGGTGCCAAAACCGCTGGAAAAGTTTTTGAAGTCGATGCTAAAGAAGGGGCCAAGATTATTATTGATGCCCTTCTTGAGCGCTTTATCATTTAGGAGGAATTCATGAAAGAATATAAAGGTGTAATGGTTTTTGTTGAGCAAAGAGACGGTCATATTCAGAATGTCTCCTTAGAGCTCATCGGAAAAGCCAAGGAACTTGCTGAAGACCTACTCTGTGATGTAAGCGCTGTGGTCGTAGGTAAAGGTGTCAGTGCCCTAGCTGAGGATTTGGCCCACTACGGAGCCGATCATGTTTATGTTGTTGAAGACGATCGTCTTGAAAAATATATGACAGAGCCCTATGTAAAGGGAACAGTAGAAGTAATCAATAGTAAAAAACCTGAAATCGTACTTTTTGGAGCGAGCTCCATTGGACGTGATCTTGCCCCCAGAGTATCGGCAAGAGTTCATACAGGACTTACAGCGGACTGTACAAAACTGGATATCGATGAGGAGACAGGACTGCTTCTTATGACCCGTCCTGCCTTTGGTGGTAACCTTATGGCTACTATCGTTTGCAAAGAGTACCGTCCCCAGATGTCTACGGTACGTCCCGGCGTTATGCAAAAACGTGAGCCAGACCTAAGCCTAAAGGCCAATACTGAAATATTCAATGTTCCATTTGAAGAAAAGGATTTCAATATTGAAATTCTCAGCGAAGAAGTTGAGCAAAAGAAAAAGATCAAAATTGAAGATGCTGATATCCTTGTTTCAGCAGGCCGTGGCATTGGTAGCCCCGACAATCTGCCCATACTCAGAGAAATGGCAAAAGTTATTGGCGGCGAGGTCTCCGGATCTAGAGCTACCATTGATGCAGGCTGGCTACCCAAGGAGCAGCAGGTAGGGCAAACGGGAAAAACAGTTCGTCCCGGTCTCTACTTTGCCATGGGTATCTCAGGAGCTATACAGCATCTTGCCGGTATGGAAGAATCGGATTTTATTGTAGCAATCAATAAAAACGCCGATGCCCCGATTTTCCAAACAGCAGATCTTGGTATCGTAGGTGATCTTCACCAAGTGATTCCTGAGCTTACCAGACTTCTGGAAATTGAAAGAGCAAAAAAAGCAAATCTTTAAAGCTAGGCGGCATAGGAAACTATGCCGTTTTTTCTTTTTTTATCTAAATAGTATTATCCAATAAGAGAAATAATGTATACTTAAAGCAGATAGGAGTATATCATGATGCCCTCTGAACCTCTTCCACCCCTAGCAGCATACATATTCACTGCCCTAGCCTTTTTATTTTTTCTTGCTCTGTGCTTTGCCCTTCAAAGGAAGTTATCGACGAAAAGTAAAAGATATCCTGGGCTTTTGCTGCCGGCCTTTCTCTTCCTAGGGTCTTTATTGCGTTTTTATACACTTTACATAAAGGGAGAGGTTTATGAGGGGATCCTCAGTCTTATTATTCCAAATCTAGCCACCTTTTATTTTATAAAAGTTTATATGGAAGAAAGAAGGAAATCAAAAATGGAAATAGAAAATATTAAATTTATCACCTTGGATTCCGATGAAGATCTTCATTCTCAAGTTATTAAAGGGGGACTAGAGGTAGGAAATGAGCCCATACCGAGTAAATTTATGCGAGTGCTTGCCTTTAAAGAGGAAGAAGATTACCTCGCCGGGGCTTCTCTAGGAAAAAGAGGAGAATATCTCGTTGTCGACAGCATCACCGTAGATGAACGGCTTCGTGGTAGAGGGATTGGACAAAAACTCATGAAGGAACTCCTTTTTGATTTGCCCTATGAAAAAGATCTCTATCTTATGGCTAAGGCTCCGGACTTTTTCAAAAAACTTGGTTTTGAACTTATACCCATGGAAGAGTGTCCCCCGGTTTTTGGCTGTTTGAATTGTGATAGATTGGGAGTAAATTGTTTTCCTAAGCCCATGATTTTAAGAAGGGGAAAAAACCTTACTATACAAGATTAATCATTTTGCCTCCCAAATAAAGGGGAGGCCTTTTTATTTTTAGAAAAAAACACCCTAAGGCTTTGTGTCAAACTTTAGGGTGTATCTTTCCAGTTGCTTAAATAATAAGCTTCAGAGCGGCGCGAATTTTTTCTCTGTCTTCGCCGGTAAGTTCAATGCACTGATCCAGATAGTGCTCAAATATTAGACTTTGAATCTTGCTAAAACTGGAAGAAACGGCTTTCATCTGAACAAGAACCTCTTCACAGGGTTTATCCTCCTCTAACATAGTGATAATTCCACCCATATGTCCTTGAAGGGTTCGCAGTCGATTAAGAACGGCTTTTTTTTCCATGGTTATATGAATAGATTGGTGTCAGCCATCTCAGCTTCGCCGAGATAGGCGGCTACCCCACCAAAGTCCACACCATCGATGAGCTCTTCTTCGTGAATCCCCATAAGCTCCATACTCATAGTGCAGGCAATCATGTTTACTCCATTATCGATGGCTTGTTGGAGAAGAGACTCGACGGAATCCACATTATTATCCTTCATGATTTTTTTGATGAGCTTTGCACCTACCCCACCAAAATTCATCTGGCTAAGATGAAGTTTTGTTGCTCCTCTAGGCATCATAGTAGAGAAAGCTTTCTGGATAAAGGGTTTTTTAATGGCCTGTTTCTCTGTTTTTCTAAGGATGTTAAGGCCCCAGAAGGTATAGAACATAGTGACTTGCCTTCCCATGCTTACGGCACCATTGGCGATGATAAGCGAAGCGATGGCTTTATCAAGATCTCCGCTAAAGACCACAATGGTTTTGCCATTGGGAAGTTCGGTGAAGGCTTCACTTTTCTTTACTTGGTGGGAACCCTTTTGTAGAATCGCTATGATTTTTCCTTCTTCTTTTACAACACTGATTAAGGTATTGCCGGTTCTTTGACTCCAAGCTGGAATATCTCTATAGAAACCTTGGTCCGAAGCGATGACTTCCATAACCTCTCCGTCATTCATCATTTCGATGGTCTTAGCTACTTGAAGGATGGGCCCGGGGCACTGGGCACCACTAACATTGAGGTACTGATGAATCTCATCGGGTCTGGCACCGGACATAGCTGCCATTTGGCTTCGGGAGATAATTTGTCTTTTATCTTGATTGAAACTATTCCATGCAGACAGACCCACGGAAAGTACGTAGACATTTTTAAAACCTTCTTGCTCTAGGATGCGAGAAGCGATGTAGCTTCGAACTCCTACTGCGCAGTAAAGGGTATAGTCTTGCTCCTTATCCAGTTCTCCTAGGCGGTTTCTGAGTTCGGTTTGTGGAATGTGAATACTACCTTCAATATATCCCAGCATTCTTTCTTCATTTTCCTGTACATCAAGAAGAATGGTATCGGGCTTATCTCTGGCAAGATGCATAGCGGTTCTGAATTTAACCATTCCTTCAAGAATATTTTCCGCAACAAAGCCCACCATATTCATAGGGTCTTTAGCAGAGTTAAAGGGAGGTGCATAGGCTGATTCCAGTTCCTTGAGATCATTGGTGGTTCCGCCCATTCGCTGCACAGCGGCAAAGACATCGACGTGCTTATCTACCCCTTTGCTTCCCAGTACCTGACAACCCAGGAGTTTTCCTTGGGGAACCGTAAACAGCGCTTTTATGGTCAGATCTGTTGATCCAGGATAGTAGCTGGCATGGTTTTTCATGCTAATAAGGGCGATATCGTAGTCTTTACGATAGATTTTTCCTGAAGCGGTAAGATTTTTTTCATTGAGTCCCGTACTTCCAACGGTGTAATCAAATACCTGGGCAATGGAAGTCCCCTGGGAACCTTTGTAGCTATAGGCGTTGTTTAAAACGATGTTATCGGCTGCCATGCGCCCTTGTTTATTGGCAGGACCTGCAAGAGGTACAGCAGTCTTGTCGCGGCTTGT
>LFRM01033762.1_pt1 | contig 14805 bp, 11 predicted proteins | sample 618341 | NCBI WGS metagenome assembly LFRM01 (sample SAMN03654438, study PRJNA283298) | anaerobic digester metagenome | isolation source: pool of bioreactors CSTR01a, CSTR02a, and CSTR03a thermophilic anaerobic... | place: Denmark: Kgs. Lyngby | collected 2014-05-21 | reverse complement strand
TTTGCTGTCCACGAATAAGCACCTCGCATCACTCGCAAAGTCCTTTTCGCACTCTCTCTTTCACTTCATTTAGATGACCGTTACCGTTCTCAACATTCGTCTTTTGCAGACATATAGCAGTCCGTGCAAATTGCTTTCTGCTCTTCTATTTTAATGGCTAATTGATGCTTCGTCAAGATTATGCAACGCGTGGATGCATGTATATCTGCGTTTACAATTCAGACATTTCCGCGCCGCTTTACCTATATATATTTCCACTTGATATTCTCATTAAAGAATCAACATACAATCTCCAAACGAGAAAAAGCGATACTGCATTTTGACCGCTTCTTGATAAATGCGCAATACCTCATCGCGTCCCATCATTGCCGAAACAAGCATCAGCAACGTGCTTTCGGGCAAATGAAAATTCGTAAGGAGCGCATCTGTGGCTCGCATCTGATATCCAGGCGTGATAAAAATATCGGTTTCTCCGCATCCCGCCTTCACGATTCCGTCTGTACCCGTAACGCTTTCAAGCGTTCGAACGCTGGTTGTGCCAACGCAAACACAACGCCCGCCCGCTTGGCGAGCAGCATTGATTTGATCTGCAATCTCTTGGTGCACCTCGTAGTGTTCCACATGCATATGATGCTTGCTGATATCGTCCACCTTCACAGGTCTGAACGTACCAAGCCCGACATGCAGCAGCACAGGGGCAATGTCCACACCCATCTGCTGGATTTTATCGAGGATTTCAGGGGTAAAATGCAGACCCGCCGTAGGCGCAGCCGCACTGCCCTCCTGCTTTGCATAAACCGTTTGGTAGCGGCTTGGGTCTTGCAGCTTCTCATGAATGTAGGGCGGGAGAGGCATTTGACCAAGCTGATCAAGCAACTCCTCAAAAACGCCCTCATAGTGAAAGCGAACCATGCGCCCACCATCCTCTGTTGTGCTGAGAATCTCCGCACGCAGCAGGCCATCGCCAAACGAGCAAAACACGCCCGGCATGAGCCTGCGTCCTGGACGAACAATTGCCTCCCAAACGTCTTTTTCTTTTCGCTTGAGAAGCAAAATTTCAACAGGCACACCTGTTTCTTCCTTAACGCCAAGCAAACGAGCAGGAATGACTTTCGTCTCATTCACCGCTAGTACATCCCCTTTTTGCAAAAACCTTGGCAGATCGTAAAAATGAAGATGCTCTATGCTTTGATCCTCGCGGTGATATACCAGCATGCGGCTGTGATCGCGTGGCTCTATAGGTGTTTGGGCGATCAGTTCCTGAGGAAGATCATAATAAAAATCACTTGTCTTTACCATTTAATTTGCTCCTGATCCTCTTGAATAGTTGCCTTTGGTGTGCGCCCAAAATGCGCATACGCAGCAGGCATCACGACACGTCCGCGCGGGGTGCGCATCATAAAACCAAGCTGCATGAGATATGGTTCGTACACATCCTCAATGGTGGAAGCGTCCTCGCCTGTCATTGCGCTTAGCGTATCCAAACCAACTGGACCGCCATCAAACTTATCAATCATGGTAAGGATCATCGTGCGATCCAGCTTATCCAGACCGAGCGGATCAACCTCCAAATTTAAAAGTCCTAAATCAGCGACTTCCTTTGTGATGATGCCATCCGCACGAATCTGCGCATAATCACGTACACGGCGCAGCATGCGATTTGCGAGTCTGGGTGTCCCGCGGCTTCTGCGTGCGATTTCCAAAATACCGTCCTGACGAGCTTCTACATTCAAAATGCCGGCACTGCGGCTTACGATCTGTGCCAACTCGCTTGGTGAATACATTTCCAGTCTAAAAATAATACCGAAACGATCCCGTAGCGGCGCACTTAACAGACCTGCACGCGTAGTTGCGCCAACAAGCGTAAAATGAGGCAAATCCAAACGAATGCTTCTGGCTGTCGGACCTTTGCCAATCATGATATCGAGTGCATAATCCTCCATCGCAGGGTACAGCACTTCTTCCACTGCGCGGCTTAAACGGTGAATTTCATCAATGAACAAAACATCGCCATCAGCGAGATTTGTCAATATGCTTGCGAGGTCGCCTGGGCGCTCAATCGCAGGACCGCTTGTAATCCGAATGCTCTGTCCCATCTCCGATGCAATAATGCCCGCAAGCGTTGTCTTGCCGAGTCCAGGGGGACCATAGAGCAAAATATGATCAAGCGATTCACGCCTCTTAAGCGCAGCCTCAATGGAAATCTGGAGGTTCTGCTTGACACTTTCCTGTCCTATATATTCGCGCAGCGTTTTTGGGCGCAGGTTCTGCTCCTGATCGTCCTCACCCTCGCGAAAACCTGTAGTCACCATACGATCGTCCATCAACGTTCCTCTTTCTTACCCTTGCTGCACCATATGGCGCAATGCGAGTTTAATCAGTTCATCAGTGGTCTCTGCTTTGCCGCGCACGCCCTTAAGCGCGTCAGCAGCTTCTTTGGGCGTATAACCCAATGTCTTTAGCGCCTGCATTGCCTCGCTAATCGCATCGGTCGCAGGTGCCTCACCTGTATCAATGTAGGATAGTTCATCAAGCGATAGACCGCTTGTGAGCGCATCCTGCGTGAGTTTATCCTTTAGTTCAAGGGTGATGCGCTGTGCTGTCTTTTTGCCCACACCCGGCGCACGCGTCAGCATCGCAATATCCCCTGTCAAAATAGCAAGCCGAAGTTCTGAAATCGGCATGCTTCCAAGCATCAAAATGGCACTTTTAGGTCCTATGCCGCTGACAGAAATGAGCTTTTGAAACATATCTCGTTCTTCTTTTTTCAAAAATCCGAATAGTTCCATGGCATCTTCCCTGATGTTCATATGCGTGTATAGCATACATTCACCAGCACTCGCCGGCAAAGCCGCAATGGTATTCATGCTGCATAGAAGCCTGAGCCCCATCCCATTAGCCGTCATGATAACGACTTCTGATTGACCCTTTTCCACAACCGTTCCCTTCACGATTGCAATCATGCTAGTACCTCATTTCATCGCGAATTGTACTTTACTCGGACCTGTAGCGGCATGCGTCAGCGCAATTGCTATCGCGTCAGCAGCATCATCTGGTTTTGCGATTTCTTCCATATGAAGAAGCATCTTCACCATCTGCTGCACCTGCTTTTTTTCTGCCCTGCCATAGCCCACCACCGCTTGCTTTACCTGCATCGGTGTATACTCATAAAGTTGATCTGTATGCCTTGCGCAAACAGCGATGCTCACACCGCGCGCTGCGCCAACCGTCAGCGCTGTCGTAACATTTTTGGCAAAGAATAGCTCTTCAAATGCAATCTCATCAGGTTGAAAACGTGCGACAAGGTCGCTCATATCATCACTGATTTTTTTTAGCCGCTCTGGAAAGCGCTCCTTGGGTGTTGTCAAAATACAACCATATTCAATCAAGCGCTGTCTTCCGCGATCTGATTCAATGACACCCCAGCCCAGCGTCGCCAGGCCCGGGTCAATCCCTAAAATGATCATCGTTGTCCTCCCTTAAATCCTAACTGTTTAATGATACGGGTTTCCCGTATATTTGTCAATCCAGTCCAGTGATGTATGGCGCTCTCTCACCGCCCTTGGCATATGGAAAAATCAACAAATTCCCCTAGCATTCCATTCGGAAAACATGTATACTGGTACTCGTGTGCCGAACTGTCCGGCACTATGAAAAGCGCAATGATTCGTTGCGCTGATCATTCATTTTAAGGAGGTTGAGTATGTCGGCATTGCTTCGACGTTTCCGCAATCATTCACTGGTTCAGCAACTCATCGGTATCAAAGGTAACCCAAAGGTTTGTCTCGTAATCGAACCGCTTTGGGGTATTCCTTATAATCTGATTGCACCCTTTACAAGCGTCTATATGTACGCAATGGGTGTAGATGACCAGCAAATCGGCTTGCTGCTATCCATTGCAATGGTCGCGCAGGTTTTCTTCTCATTTGCAGGAGGCATTCTCACAGACAAACTTGGCCGCCGCCTTACCACCAACATTGGCGACTTTGTTGGCTGGTCGCTCGCATGCTTCGTTTGGGCTATCTCACAAAACTTCTATTTTTTCTTGATTGCTATGCTGCTCAACTGCTTTGAGCAGGTGAACCAAACCGCTTGGTATTGCTTACTGGTTGAGGATGCAGACAAGAAAGATATTTTAGGCATTCATACATGGGTGACCATTGCAGGGCTTCTTGCTGTGTTTTTTGCCCCTATATCAGGCTGGCTTATCGGTCGTTATTCCATGGTACCCGTGGTTCGTGTGCTCTACCTTATCTTTGCGATTTTTATGCTGATCAAGGTATTCATCACTGCAAAGTATACAACTGAAACAAGGCAGGGTATCAGGCGAATGCAGGAAAGCAAGTCCATCCCTGTTAGCAGCATGATCCGTGAATACAAGGGCGTCATTCCGCTGATCACAGGCAGCAAAGCCACGATGCAAACCCTTGCGATCATGGTGCTCTTCCAAATCACCAACCTGATCAATACGAACTTTATGTCGCTGTTTATCAATCAAAATCTGCTCATTTCAGAGCAGTACCTCGCATACTTCCCCATCCTAAGAGCAACCATTATGCTGATATTCCTCTTTACTGTGCAGAGCCTGCTTGACCGTCTGCGCATGAAAATCCCTATGGCTGCAGGTTTGCTCGTATATATCGCTGCCCAGCTTCTGATCATCTTCCTGCCAGCCAAGCAAATCGGCGGTATTATCATCTACACAATGCTCGAGGCTTTCGCGTTTGGACTTTTCATGCCCCGCAAAGAAGCAATGCTAAGCCTTTCTGTCAACCCCAAGGAGCGTGCAAGAATTATCAGCTTGCTCACCTCTACCATGATTTTATTGGTCGCTCCCTTTGGATACCTTGCAGGTCTTCTTTCAAGCATGGACAGACGGCTGCCCTTTGCGCTCAACATCATTTTGTACATCATCATGCTTCTGGTTATCGCTCGTTTCCACGAACCGACCTTCAAGGAAGGCGAATCGCTAGCAGGCGACGAAGATCAAGAACCCGTTTTGCAAGCATAATCAATTCAATTAAAAGAAGCATTCAGCGTCAATTGACTCTGAATGCTTCTTGTTTGTTATCATCATGTCGTGATTTCACGATTTTCCTGTGACTGCGTTATTTCGGGCACATTTGCTTCGGACTCTGGAGCATCGTTTGATGCCAGCTCATCCTGAATTTCATCTGTCCCTCCGCCAGCTACGCGGATATCGTCGCTGGTTAGCTTCATCAGCTCATCACGCGTGATTTGCTCGAATTTTGCCAAACGGTTTGCTTGTGCACTCACCGCACGCTCAAACATATTGCGAACCCCGCGTGCATTACCAAAGCCCTTGCAATCAAGGCTATAGAGTGCCAGCAGACTTGTCAGCAGAGTTTTTGCATCTTCCGCCAGCTCATAGCCGCTCTTTTCGCAGCGCATCGTAAAGATATCAAGCATCTCTTGAACCGTGTAGTCTGAAAAATGAAGAAAGCGGTTAAAGCGGCTTTCCAGTCCAGGGTTGGAATGAACGAATTCTTCCATCAGTTCAATGTATCCTGCCACAATGACGATCAAGTCATCGCGGTGATCCTCCATTGCCTTGAGCAGCGTATCTACCGCTTCCTGTCCATAGTCATTGCCGCCGCGATTGGTCAGTGCATACGCTTCATCGATGAACAGCACGCCGCCAAGCGCTTTCTGAATGATCTCACTTGTCTTAATCGCCGTTTGACCGACAAATCCCGCCACGAGACCACTGCGGTCAACCTCTACCAGATGACCTTTGCTCAGCAACCCGAGGCTCTTATAGATTCTGGACATCAGGCGGGCAATCATCGTCTTACCCGTGCCTGGGTTGCCGGAAAACACCATGTGAAGCGAAACATCATTAACGGGCAAATCATTCTCTTTGCGTAGGTTCTGCACGGTCACAAGATTGATCAAGCTCTCGACTTCTTTTTTGACCGTGTCAAGCCCAATGTACTCACCGAGTTCCTTCTTTAAATCTTCAATCTTTTCAGGTGCTTCTTCCTGCTCCTTTGCTTCCTGCTTCTCCTCTGTCTTTGTTTCAGAAGCAGTCGCTTGCGGCTTTGTCGTATCAGCAGCCAGAATAGGATCGCTTGATTCTGGTTGCTTCACAGAAGGAACGCTTGGCATTCCCCATAAATCGTCTGCTATGCGGTTCAAATTATTTTTCGTCATTTGAGAAATGACGTCCATTTGTAGCTTGATGATCTCATCTTTGCGGTCCATTTTATTCCTCCATCAATGCCGCTTGAGGAATAAACAAACGGCAAACCTTTTCTTTGTACATTGTCTCGATATAAGCCCAGTCATTGCCCATAAATGCCAGCAACGTAACTTCGGTACCCTCGCTCAGTTTAACAAAAGTTGTTTTGCCGTTGATTGGATCATCTGTTGATTTTGCGCTCTTTGTCAGCGTGATTGGAATGGATGCAAAGCCAAGATGTGCTACATTCTCAACATCTTCAAGCGATGCTGCATCAATATAGCCAATCCTGCCGCGCGACCCGTCTCCAATCGAGTATGCAACAAGTGCCCAATCACCCTCAACGCCATAAATACTAACCGTTTCATCGGTTGTTACCTGTGCTTTGCTTGCGCGATATGCGTCTGCATCAGGCGCAGTATATACTTTCTCCGTCTGAATATTCTTAAACGCCACATCACTTAATGCCGCCAGATTGGGAGCCTGCGAACGCGCAACCTCGTAGGGCGAGAGGGTCGGGGTTGGCGATGGGGAGGGCGAGGGCGAAGGCGTAGGGGTCGGCGTAGGCACAGGCGTTGGCGAGGGCGTAACGAACTCTTCCGGAGCCACAGCCTCACCTTGTCTGTTGAGCACATAGCCCTTTGCAGCAGCGTCCGCCTCACGAAGTGTAAATGCACTGTCGCTGCCGATTTCAAGCTCGCCATTCATGATCGAGCTTTGAATATTTCCCTCTGTGACAGTATAGTCGCTCACAGACACCGTTAGTAACTTGCCGTCCTCCGTAAATTGATAATACACTCGACCATCTGTACCAAGTTCTTTCCATAGTCCATGGGTTAGCACATCAACGATGACCGCATCGCTCGCTGCCAGAGGCATCGGTGTGGGAGTAATCACAGCTGGCAGGGCAAAGCCTGGATCCAGCGTAGCTGCTGCTTGTGGTTCCTGTATCGCATCAACTATCGGCTCTTGGGTGATCACTGGCTCCTGGGTGACAAGCGATTCTTGGGTCACGACCGGGTCCTGGGTCACACTCGGTTCCTGAGTTTGCACTTCATCGAGCTCTTCAAGTTCCATTTCCTCATAATCGTTAAATACAGGCTCATCCTCTTGCACTTCGTCAAGCGGCTCATCTGCCTGCTCAGGCAATTGCGCCGCTTCGCTTGTGAGCAAGGAAGATTGGGTAAGACTCAGTTCATCCCATGTTGAATCGATGGTTACACCATTTGTGCTAATCACACCTGCGGCATAGATACATCTGAAATGACTGCTTGTGATATAGTACGAACCCGGCATGGGCATTGCAGAGCCATCGGCAATGTCATTAAGCTGGATTCCAAGCTCTGTTGCTTTCGCAAAAGCGATGTCCTTGATAGTTGCTTCAACGTCTTCCTTAGATTCTACAAAAAGCTCGTTTACAGCAACGCTGCGCTTGTTTTGCAGGTCGAAAATGCCATAGATGAGCGCAGTTTCATACGTTGATGCATTTGCAGCCTGATTGCGAACGCTTGCCTCAATGGAAAGTATGTTCGGAAAATCATTGTTGGCAAAATAGCCGCCGCGAATCATGTCCTGCTTGCCCTGTGCATAATCAGCCTCATCGCTTGACATCTGACCAATTTTGCGCATGGCAAGCATCAGTTGAGTGATCCTGCTATCTAGTAGTTGCTTGAGCGTCTCATCCTCTGTCTCAAAGGTTGGATAGTCCATCGATATCTTCTGTTTGCCTTCTATCACCGTTTGGTGATTTCGGATTACAGTCAATCCATCCATTTCAATATCCACTTCAGTCTGTATCTGATCTGTGCTTTGCGCAAAGGCAAACAAGGGCATTAGCATACATATTATCAAGAAGATCGCACATAAACGTTTTTTCATTTTCATTCCTCCGTAACCTTAAAACTCGCCGTCAAGCAGTATGGGAAAGGTTGATTCTGTTGACAGTGCTACAAGCTCCTCTTGCCCATCCTTGGTTAAGAGAAAGTAATGAGAAAGCGGCTGAGGATAAGTTGCACCTGCGACTGCGTGAACCGTAAAACTTCCCTTTGTGCCTGACAAGGTGCGCTTGTCCCACTGCATATCCGACTGAACAGGCTGAATTTGATCATACTCATAGCCATACAGCTGCTCACCGTCTACAAACAATCCATACTTGCCGTTTTCAATGTTTCTGGCAACAACTGCACTGCAGTCCAAATATACATCAACCGAATCAGCAACGCATACCGCCTCTTGGGTGTTAGGAAGTAAATACAGATTACCAGTATCCATATATGCAAAAGCGCAAGCTGAGCCTATGACTTCGCCCATCGTAGCCGCACTCTTCCACTTCGTCATGCTGCCATCCCGTCCAAGCACATACAGCAAATAACGCGTTTCAACATCAGCAACATTGCCTGTATCCACATAGGCCACTGTCTGGTCCCCTGTGAATGGGAATTGTCTTGCAAACCATAGATTGCTGATCAACTGACCTTCAAGGTTGATGTAGTTCGCGCTCAATCCATCTTCCGTGTTGATGATCGCCCAATCATTCAAAATGGGATGAAGCACAACCTTCTGTCTCATCATCTCTACTATACCGGATGTGCGGATCAAAGCCGATCCGCCCGCGTTGAGCAGATAAGGCGATTGCTTCACATATGCATATCCGCCCTCAAGCGGCATCATATCATTAGCACCCAAGCCTTCAAAATACCCAAGCAATTTGCCTTCAGCTGCAGAAAATAGATAGAAGTCATATGTTCCGTCATCTCTAGCGTTTCTGGCGATGATCTGCGATTGTGTTACAGCGTAAGTCTCCATGTCGACCGATCCGCTGATCTCCGATATTGCCGTCTGCGCCAGACCAGCCATCGCCGTGCCCGGTGCTGCATCATATCCCTTGATCGGTTCGGGCGTGACAACAGGTGTAAATGCATCATCGGTTGGTGATTGAACACCTGTGATGGTTTGGATCGCTGCCGGAATTTTATCTCGCAGTATATATGCTGCAGCTGCACCAGCTAAAACAAGCACAATCGCAAGAATCAGCAAAACACGGATGGTTCTTTTTTTTCTGCGGCTACCATGCGGTCTATCTTGTTCATCCTGTACTTGATATCCGATATCGCCAGCGGATCCAATGGATCTCATACGCGCACTTTTTGCCCATGTTGGTTCAAGCGGCGTATATACATTGCCATGAGCCCTTTGAGAAGGATCCTGCACTTGGTCATAGTCATCATTCGTATATGCTTCATCATTTTTCAGCTTGATAGGCGGCGCAAAAAATGGCTCTGCATCACCCAAATCCGCTGCGTCATCCTTGCGGTAATACGCAGAAAAATCCACAGGCGCTACTTGCGGGATGCTCGCTTCCGATTGCGCTTCTTCATAAGCATCTGCAATGGCCTCTGTGCGCTTGATAGGCATGTAGGCACTTGCATCATAGGAAGGCTCGTCGTATGCATCATAAGCAGGTGCAGCGTCTTCATTGGGAGCATACAACCCCTCATCGTCCAAAGGCTGATCAAACGCAGCATAAATAGGTGCTTGTCCTACTTCTTCATTGGGAGCATACATGCTTTCATCATAAGCGGGCTGCGAAATATCACTGACGCTTTGGGGATACCCCTGGCGGTTCGCATCATCATTGGGTGTGTACATAGCAGCATCATAAGCGGGGCGCTCATTCGCATCATTCGGTGAATATACTTCAGCTGACGGCGGCAGCTGCGGCAATTGTGTTGCCTCCAGATTCTCAGCGGGATTCTCATCCGACTGCCAGTCACGTACTGAATACAGCGTTTGCGAACGATCTGTTCGTCTTCTTCGACGATTTTCATTATTTTCAGTCATTATTACACCTCGTCAGGACTACATTTGAAAACATTATTTCAGCGTTAACGATAGCACGAAATCCTTGTAACGTCAACCTTTGCTTAACTTATTATGTAAAAACTACCATATGAAAAATCAGGAATGCAATGCTTAATACACACTGCATTCCCGATGAACATCGCGCATAGTCTCCTAGCGCTTCAAATATCCACTTTTCTCCCAAAGAGCAAGCCATTCATGCAAACGGTTTAACAAATCGGCGTTACATTTGGTTTTTTGCATCATGCTGATCAATTGTGCAACCGCTTCGCCATTGGTTGTTGAAGCAAGAACCTTGCGAATTGATTTTAGCGCCGTTTTTTGATCATCTGTCAGCAGCATATCATCCTTTTTGGTGCCGCTCTTTTGCATGTCAATCATAGGATAGACAGGATCATTTTCTCCGCGGGTGCAAAGAACCACTTCCATATTGGCAGTGCCTTTGAATTCCTCAAAAATAATATCATCCACGCGAGAGCCGGTTTCTACCGCGATGGTTGCAATCATTGTTAGGCTGCCTGCATCACGCGTATTGCGCGCTGCTCCAAAGAAACGCTTGGGGCGGATCAACGCTGCAGGGGTAACCGTATTGGTCACAGGACGACTGCCCTGTACCAAAGAGGCCTGATAGGCACGCGTAAGCTTTGTAAGACTATCCAGTAAAATAACAACATTTCTGCCGTCCTCAACCAAACGCTGCGCGCGCTCAAGCATCGTTTCACTCACTCGTGTCTGCGTTTCAGGTGAATCTGCAAACGTCGAAGCAAATACCTCTGCCTCTACTGCTTCACTGATTTCAGTTACTTCCTCAGGTGCAACATCAATCAGCAGCATCAAAACTTCCGCTGTCTTGTCATTATGCTTAATCGCAGCACTGATCTCCTTTAGCACCAGCAGCCTGCCGCTATCAGGTGGTGCAACAATCATAGCACGCTGACCAAAGCCAATAGGAGCAACCAAATCAACAAGCCGAATGGCCATGCTGCCTTGGTGGTCAACACTTTCTAGCACGATGCGCTCACTCGGGTAAACGGGAACCAATTGTTCAAACCCTAAACGATCAGGATTTTCTTGCGCCTCTACCCCATTGAGTTTTTCAACAAAAAGGAGTGCTGCAAATTTATCGCCGCCTCGTTGCGGACGCGCTTTACCTTCGACAAAATCGCCTGTACGCAAGTGATAGCGGCGTACCTGTGCCACTGACACATAAATATCGGTCTTGCCCGGCAGAAGTGAACGACCACGCAGGAAGCCATAACCATCAGGTAAAATTTCAAGCACACCCTGTGCTGGTTCACCTTCGGCCACTTTAAGCAAATCGGGAACCTGTCCCGCTTCTGCTTGCTGTGCGAATTGAGGATCACGACCCATGCGATATAGATTATCGTTATAATTCGCCTCAGACGGCACTTGCTGCGGCAAGCGCGGCGGATAACTTTGATTGTTATTTGGCGGGCGATAATTACTTTGCTGATAACCGCGAGATTGATAGTTCTGTTGGTTATTATTGCGATAACCGCTCTGCTGATAGCCGCCATAATTCTGGTCGCGGTTGCCATATTCATTACGATTCTGATAGGTGTTGCGTTGAGGTGCCGCACGGTAACCCAGACGATAACCGTCTAGTTTAGGCGCAGTTTCAGGATTAATGGGCGGTTGCTCGTGAACGGGCTGCGCGCGCTCAGGTGTTCTGCTTTGCTGCATTTCCGCATGCTGAGGCGAACGCTGCTGCAAAGGCTGGACAGGCGCGGTCTGCTGGGGTCCAAAGCGGTTGACAGTACTACCCACAGGCCTTTTAGGCTGTTGCCAAGCAGGCTTGTGCGGGGTATCTTGTCCTGCGCTGCGTGCTTGCCACGCTTGACGATATGCAGGCTTATAGCCTTCCGGTTCCTGTGGTTGGTTCCAAGGACGGAACCCAGTCCCAGGCTGAACAGAAGTCACATCTGCCGATAGCGCTGCACCTTGAAGTTTCTCTATATTCTGTTGCTTGTCTTGGATTTCTTCTGCTTGTACTGGTTCCTCTTGGGATGCACTATGCATTACTGCCGTGCTGCCAGGGATAGCAATACTATCATCGGCAGGCTTTTCTTCGTCTGCCTTCCAATCGCTACCCAATGCCTGCCAAAGGCGGGTAACAATCCCTTCTTTGTCAATACCACTGCCCAATTTCACGCCTTTTTCCTTTGCAAGTTTGCGTAATTGAACAACAGTTAACGCTTGCAGCTCATTGTTCTGCAACATGAACCCTCCTAACTTTTTCACACGATCAACTATAGATGTAAGATTGTTAAATCAATCAAAAATGGTGAGACTATTTACGCGCAATGACAACATCACGCTCGACTGCTTGCTCGACCCAATGAGAAAAATCATTGTATGGTCTATTTTCCATAACTTCAAGCCCTGCATCAGCTAGCGCCTGAGCTACATGTTTTCTACTTAGTGTATAGCTGTTGAACGATAGTGCAACTGCACCGCCGCGTTTGAGTGATTTTTCAATAGCGGATGCAAGATCATTCACGAGCTTTTGAAGTGAAGAAATTCCTTTGCCTTCTTTAGGTGCATGCTGCACGCCATAGGGTAAATCGCTGATAATCAGGTCTGCACGTTCTTTTTTCACAAGCTGATCCAATTTTGTAGCATCCCCGTTAATGAGGCTAAGAGACCTTGTATCCCCTTGTTTCATCTCATCTGCGGACTTTGCAATGGTGTAACTGATCACTTTTACACTCTTGCCTTTTACTAATGTATGAGATAGCATTTCACGCTTATGCTTCCAATGATGAAATTTTAAGTACCGAGAAAAATAAACATCCGATTCAGTAATTGCCTTTGAATCCAGCTCAACGCCAATGGCATGGTGTCCCTCTTGAAGGGCACAAAATAGCGTTGTTCCCTTGCCGCAAAGCGGATCAAGTACACACAGAGGCCTTGTCTCTGTCGCAAAGGCCGATGCTGCCTTTGCGCAATGAAGCATCATCAATGTAAAGTCTGAATTTGTCTTTCCTTTGTATTTAAGAACCTGCGGTAAATCATCTGCCATATAACTGGAATGATTTCGCATCAAGGGTAGCAGCGTTTCGCCTTGAATTTCTGCTGTAAAGCAAACAGATGAGTGGCGAGAAATCGCACTCCATGCAGCCTCTGTCATATTCTCTGTTTCAAACGTGAGAAAAGGTTCATCCTGAATATTTGTTATTTCCGGTATAGCATCAATACCCCATGCCTCCAGCTGACATTCAAGCTCAATTAAGGCAAGCTTTTGAAGAGATTGATAATATCTCACATTAGCATTAGGTTTTATTAGCATTGCGTAACGCACGAAGAACCTCTTTCCATCCATCGTATTTTTTTGAATATGAAGAAGCTGATAACTCATCAGTTAACGCAATTATAGCACACGCCAATTTCTTTTGCAAACTTTTTCCTTCACCAGCATTGTACTGTTTTCGCTGTTTTTCATCAGGTATGACTTTTATTCATTACCAGCTTATGAAAGACATACCAGCGGAGATGCCTTGATCCTTGAGGCTTTTTGATTTATAATAAGCATATGGCAACTTGTGATAGGAGATGATGAGATCCGGCGCACTTGATGTTGTATAATCGGTAATATAAGTGAAACGTGGAAAAAATTGATAGATTTAACCAAATAAAACGTAAAGCTCGCTCGAGAGCTCTGTTTTAACATTGTTAATCTTTCATTTACTTCTTTCACGCTTATCTAGTCGTGGGAGATACCACGGCTTTTTTATTGCAAACAAGTTGCCAATCTCATTAATAAAGGAGAACATCATCATTATTCATACATTACGGAGATATATGCAAAAACCAACTTTCTATGCACCAAGTACTGCAAAATTCTAGAATGACGAGTATATTTCAAAAGGAATGCTCAAGGCACATTTGAATCCAACGCTCGACAGCACAACTAGAAATATTTCCTTCGTTCAAGCATCCGTTCGGTGGATCGCAACGGTTGCCCCACAGGCGCATTACCCGTCTGTGCTGGATTTAGGATGTGGTCCGGGCATATATACGTCATTGTTTGATGACGCTGGATATGAGGTAACCAGCATCGATCTATCACCGCGCTCAATAGATTATGCCCGCGATGCTGCGCTTTCAGCGCAGAAAAAGATCTCATATCAAGTCGCTGACTATCTTGCGATGGACTATGCTAATCAATTTGATTTAGCTACGTTAATATACTGCGATTTTGGCGTGCTATCACCGCAAAGCAGAGCACAGTTGCTTAAAAATAGCCACAAAGCACTCAGACCAAACGGCTGCTTGATCTTCGATGTGTTTACGCCTATGCAATATACAGATCAAATAGAATGTGCAAATTGGATATATGAAAACGAAGGTTTCTGGAGTGCATCGCCTTATCTCTGCCTCCATTCGCTCTACCGTTATGATGAGCAGAGCACCTATTTAAACCAGCATATTATCATTTCGCAGGATGATCTGAATTGCTATAATATATGGGAGCATACCTTCACACCATCTGAATTAGCTGCCGATCTAAATGATGCTGGATTTGCAGTGAAGGAGTTTTATAGAGATGTAGCAGGCGCTGAATATCGTGCAGATACAACGCAAATATGCGTTGTCGCCGAGAAAAAATGATCGTTTGCATCGGCAGAAGCCTTCTACTGAACCACTCGCTGGGCGAGTGGTTCGCTTCATTTTTTGCGCACAAAAAAACCACTCAGTTTGCACTGAATGGTTTATATGGA
>LFRM01328812.1_pt1 | contig 14809 bp, 12 predicted proteins | sample 618341 | NCBI WGS metagenome assembly LFRM01 (sample SAMN03654438, study PRJNA283298) | anaerobic digester metagenome | isolation source: pool of bioreactors CSTR01a, CSTR02a, and CSTR03a thermophilic anaerobic... | place: Denmark: Kgs. Lyngby | collected 2014-05-21 | reverse complement strand
CGGCGTATCGTCCGCCGTACCGCGCATCATATTTCGCACCATATCGCGCAGCATATCTTCAATAACCGAAAGGCAGGTCTCAACCAGGATTTCCGTCTCTGGGCGGGGGATAAGCACCCGTGCGTCCACTTTGAACTTAAGCCCCATGAATTCCTTGTACCCGGTGAGGTAAGATATGGGCTCCTTAAGAGCACGCCGGGCAATAAGAGAAGAGTATTCGTCGAATTGGGCCTGGGTGACATGCTTTTCCGGGTGGAGGTAGAGGTCGGATGTGGAACAGCCCATCGCATGGGCTAGCAGAACCGCAGCATCCCGCGCAGGATACTCAGACTTCCCCTGGAGGGTTTGCCGCCCCCAGGCAAGTACCTGTCCTACGTCTAAGGCGCCTCCACGGACAGATGGAACCAGCGTCCCGCTTGCCTCTGACACCTCTCTCTGGTCCCGGTCCGACTTCCCACAGCCCTGCGGCCGCCCTGCATCCACAGATCCGCCCTCCCCGGTTTAGCTTGTCGCCTCGGCAAGCCGCGCCTGTTCATCGCTGAAGGCAAGGGCATCGATTATCTCATCCAGCTCTCCGTCGAGAACCTGCTGAAGCTTGTGGGTAGTCAACCCTATACGATGGTCAGTCACCCTGTTCTGAGGGAAGTTGTACGTACGAATCTTTTCTGACCGCTCGCCGGTGCCCACCTGGGACCTCCTGGCCTGGCTGATCTCCTGGGCCTGTTGTTCTTCCATGAGCGCCTTGAGCCTGGAACGCAGCACGCGCATGGCCCTTTCCCTGTTCTGAATCTGGGAACGCTCGTCCTGGCAGCTCACGACAATCCCTGTAGGCAGGTGGGTAATCCTGACCGCCGAGTAGGTGGTGTTGACTCCTTGGCCGCCGTGGCCCGACGAACAGAAGGTGTCCACCCTGATGTCTTTGGGATCTATAACCACATCTACTTCTTCGGCTTCGGGCAAGACCGCCACGGTTGCAGTAGAGGTGTGGATCCGCCCGCTTGACTCGGTAGCCGGCACCCTCTGGACCCGGTGCACGCCGGCTTCATACTTAAGCCTGCTGTAAGCCCTATCGCCTTCTATGGCAAAGATCACTTCTTTGAAGCCCCCCAAATCTGTGGGGCTTGACGACAGCACTTCAACCTTCCAGCCCTTGGACTCGGCGTAGCGGCCGTACATGCGGAACAGGTCCCCTGCAAACAGCGCCGCTTCTTCCCCGCCTGTGCCTGCCCGGATTTCGCAGATCACGCTCTTGTCGTCGTTGGGATCCCTCGGGATAAGGTCCCGGGCGAGCTGAACTTCCAGCTCCTCTTGCTCCTGCCTGAGCGCCTGGAGTTCCTCCTCAAAAAGGGCCCTCATATCCTCGTCTTGCTCGGTGGCAAGCACCTCGAGGCTGTCTTCAATACCTTGCTTCACCTGGAGATACCGCCTGTACCTTTCGACGATTTCTTCCAGGCGGGCTCTCTCCTTTGCCAGTTCAGTGTACTTGCGGATGTCCGAAAATATCTCAGGGTCTTCTAATTGCTTCCCGATGCTTTCATATTTTTCCACGATCAAGTCCAATTTGGCGGTCAAATCAGCGCCACCGGTCTGACCAACAGACATGCAGGTTCACCCCTCTCATTGGCTCCATCTTTTTGGCTCTGTCTTTGGCTTTATCTATGGCTCAATCTTTGGCTCGGCCTTTGACCCGACTATGCGCTTCTTGCTTTGTTACGCTCTGGTACCTCAGTGGTTCTTAACGCTCTGTTTATTGTGTCTCGCACTCTGTTTTGGACGCGCTTTCTCCTAGATCAGTTAGTGTCGCCGGAATCAGATTCGGCAAGTATAAGCAAAGCAAGGCTGGTTGCGGCCACTTCCAGCTGGTCCCTGTCAGCCTGCCTGGTGGTAAGTCTCTGCATGGCTATCCCTGGCGCCTTGATTATGTCCCATAGCAGCCCTTCCCGCTTGGATGAATTCTTGAGCACCTCGTATGCAAGCCCGGCGATAACAGGGAGCATGGCGAGCCTTGTTGCCATCCGTAAGATGAGATTCGCAGGACTCACAAACAGGAACACAATCCAGGTAACCAGCACCGCTATGAACAAGAAGCTCGTCCCGCACCTGGGATGCAAGGTAGTCTCATCGGCCGCTTTCTCAACCAGAAATTCGATGGCAGCCTGCACGTTTGCCTGTGAGCCGCTTACATCCATCCTGAGCACCGGACCGCGGCCATCCGGATCGTGGCTATCCGGACCCTGGCCATCCGGACCGGTGCCACCCAGGCCGCGACGTTCCGCATACCCTTCTCCTGCAGGGATATCCTCAGCAACTCTGTCCTCTGACCCGCTTTTGAGCAGCCCTTCCACCTGGTCAGCATGCTTCTCATACGCCCAAATGACCTTATGCTCTGCACCGTGATACTCAAGCACCCGTTGGATGTCTTCCATCCTGCTAATCGATACCACGTAGATGAACAGTATGACCAACCTGAACGCTGACTCGATGGAGCTAGCCCAAGCCCTGCCTGATATGCCTAATACCCCCATGAGCCACGGGGTTATATAAGTAGGAATCGCGATAAACAGGCCGATACCAACTACAAGGGCAAACAGCACTGCCAGGGACAAGTCCCTTTCCGAAGGCTGCTCTTCTTCAGGCGCCGCGATCTCTGCTGATTTCATAAGCATCTGTATCCCCAGTGAAAGAGACTCCCACAGGGATACCGCTCCTCTGATTATGGGCAACCTGGCAAGCTTGCTCCGGTGAGCCAGACTGTCCAACGGCCGGGTCAAAGATACCACTTTGCCGTCGGGGCCTCTTACCGACAAGACCATATGCCTAGGCCCGCGCATCATCACGCCTTCAATTACCGCCTGCCCACCGTAAGATACTTCCACTTAACTCACAGCCTCTCTGTGTTTTAGGCCGAACACTGTATACGCCGCTCGGTTGCCTCGGTTGCCTCGGGCTTATGTCATACCGGCTGCTGTCTAAGCTGATACCAAGGAGTAGAATGAATTGAACCCAGAGGCATCACCCCGGTTGCCACGCGCCGATTGAACGTGTCGTCCGAGCACCTCTATCGTATCAGATCACCGGGCTGCCTGCCGGGCAGCGCAAACTCCATTACAGGTGGTTTCTTGCACCAGATCTTCCATTGACTTGCCATATCAAACCATCTACATCGTATGACTCAGGCGACGGGCTGACACAAACAACCCAGTACAAATAAAAAGGCAGAAATCCTCCCAAAGGAAATTCTGCCCTACCGGTGTGTATCGCTAATGTGCTTCGGCTTGATTCTCGTCGGCCTTCTTGGCTTCTGATTGAGGTACAGCTTCGCCTTCCAAGTAACCATATTTTCTCCTGAATTTCTCGACACGGCCTGCAGTGTCGACGATCTTCTGCATGCCTGTCCAGAAGGGATGGCACTTGGAGCAAATCTCTACACGGATATTTTTCTTGGTAGACCCGACATGATAAACTGCACCGCAGGCGCAGGTTATTGTGGTCTTGTTGTATTCAGGATGAATACCGGGCTTCACCTTAATCACCTCGTAACTTGTCAAAAATAGCCCCAACACGTTTCGTTCTGAACAGAAAAAGTATAGCATGGCTTACCGGCAATCTCAAGTTGCCGCGGTTTCAGTGTTATCTGCCGGTGAGATTGTCACCCTGTAAGCGGACAGAGAATGTGTCTCTAGCTAGGAGAACCGCCTATATGCCTGGCATGAGGCTTAGTATGGTAGCGATGAATGCTGCATCTCGTGCACCAAGTTTTGTGATGATCGCTATCCTAACCGCCGAAATGGTGCATCACGTGCACCGATTCCTGGGTTTTCCGCAGCAGGAGAGCGGAAATGGTGCACTATGTGCACCATTTTTTCCGATTTCCTGTCCTCTCGAAACCAAAATGGTGCACCATATGCACCAATCCTGACCTTTTCTCACGGTACTTCCACAAAAACGGTGCACCAGGTGCACCAATCGGCTAGATTTCCAAGCGGTTTTCGAGGAAATTGGTGCACTCTGTGCACCAATCAACCGCGTTCCCGGGATGTTTTCCGATGTTTTCCAGTGAAGTGGTGCGCCATATGCACCAATCATCCGCGTTTCCAGGATGTCCTCCAGTATAATGGTGCACGACGTACACCATTTTCAGGGTCTGGCGGTCCTATAACAACCAAAACGGTACACCACATACACCATTTTCTGCCGTCTCCTGCCATCCCCTGCCACCCCCTGCCTCCCCCTGCTGTCCCTTGTTGTCTCCGGCTGTCATCGGCTGTGCTCCCTCACAGACCCCAAAACAAGCACTAGATCTTGCCAAGTGCTTGGTTCTTGGACATTACGGCAGGGAAAGCAGTACATCCTGAGGCCCGGCCAGGCCGGCCCATTTAAGACAGCTTACCCAGGGTACCCTGCTGCACAGCCCGGTACGAAGGGCCGTTGGGATTGAGCACCTCGCTCCAATGGGCAAAGTCGCTAAACCCCGCTTGGCGGACTACTTCTCGCGCCATATGCCAGTTTGCGCCCACTGCAGGCGCATGATGGGCATCTGAACCAAACACAGGGGGCAGCCCGCCCATTTCCCGGTAAAGCTTCAGCACTTCCACCCTGGGCGCAGGGAAGTGCCCTGGTTTATGGAGCACTGCCGCATTGACCTCAAGCCTGCTGTTTTGGACTATGGCTTCCAAGGCGGAAATAAGCAGGGGTTCCAGTTCCTCATCGCCGAAAATCTCCGGCCATATGCCTGGCATACGCCGTTCGTACACCCCAAAGTGGCCCACTACATCGAATAGGCCCGACGAAGCAAGCTTTTCAGTATGGGACAGGTATACCTTGAGCGCCTCCCGCGCCATGCCGGGATTGGCCTTAACTATCCTGGCGTTGCGCTCGTGCCAGAAATCGATAACCGGGGCTTGGTGCACAGAACCCATCACAATATCAAACGGATGGTCCTCAAGGTACCGGCCGATTTCATCCTCAAGGTGGGGCCAGTAGGTCACTTCCGCCCCAAACAGCACCACAAGCGTGCCGCGGTACGCCTCCTGCACCTTCTCCCAGGTTTCCCTGGCCTTGTGATAATCAAATGGGTTTCGGGGGAACTCCTCAGGGTTGAGCTCGACATGCTCGGTAAACGCCACTGCCTCTAACCCCAGAGCCGCAGCTCGTTCACACATGTCCCATATGCTCGTAAAACAGTCATAGGACGCAGAAGAGTGCATGTGCAGATCGGAAATTCCCATGGACAATCTCCTCTGTTGCATTGCTTTCTACGAATTGGATTATATCCCTAGTCCGTTCATATTGCTAGCATATGGCTGCCTAGCAGTCACTAGCGGGCCAGGGCAAGGCGCTTCCTGATCACAGAGTAGGTCTCTCTGTTGTTCTTGGTCTTGCTCAAAACATCGATGAGCGCTTCAAGCACCTTGTCAGGCTCGATATCGTTGGTCATCTTGCGGAACAGCCACATTGCCTCAAGCTCTTCCCTGGACTGGAGCAGTTCTTCCTTCCTGGTACCCGACCGCTTGATGTCGATTGCCGGGAAGATCCTGCGCTCGGCGAGCTTCCTGTCCAGGTGGACCTCCATGTTGCCTGTGCCCTTGAACTCTTCGTAGATCACGTCGTCCATCCTGCTGCCTGTGTCTATCAAGCATGTAGCCAGGATGGTGAGGCTTCCGCCTTCTTCGATGTTCCGGGCGGCGCCGAAAAACCGCTTGGGCTTGTGGAACGCCGCAGGATCCATACCGCCTGTCAAGGTCCTGCCTGAAGGCGGCTCGATGAGGTTGTATGCCCTGGTCATCCTGGTGATGCTGTCAAGCAGGATCACCACGTCGCGGCCTTGCTCAACAAGCCGCTTGGCACGCTCGAGCGCCATCTCGGCAACCCTGGCGTGGTTCTCAGGGGGCTCGTCGAAGGTAGACGCGATCACTTCGCCTCTTACCGACCGCTGCATGTCGGTGACTTCTTCAGGCCGCTCGTCTATGAGCAGTACCATGAGATAGGCTGCAGGGGCGTTCCTGGTAATGGCGTTGGCGATCTTCTTAAGCAGCACCGTTTTGCCTGCTTTGGGCGGGGATACGATAAGCCCTCGCTGCCCCTTGCCAATGGGTGCCACAAGGTCCAGGAGCCTGCCTGAATACTCATGCTGGTCGGTTTCCAGCTTGTATCTCTCGTCAGGGAACACAGGAGTGAGTCCTTCGAAGTTAGGTCGCTCCCTGGCCAGATCAGGATCCTGACCGTTTATTGCTTCTATCCTGAGCAGCCCGTAGTACCGCTCATTGTCTTTGGGAGGTCGGACCTGCCCTGTCACCAGGTCGCCGGTCCTTAAGTCAAACCTCCTGATTTGGGAGGGCGACACATAGATGTCGTCCCTTGACGGGAAGTAAAACGCCGGCCTTAGGAAGCCGTAGCCTTCGCTCAGGATGTCAAGCAGCCCCTCGGCGAAGATAAGTCCGCCGGCCTGGGTTCTGGCTTTGAGGATTTCGAAGATCAGCTCCTTCTTCCTGAAACCTGAGTAACCTACAATGCCAAGCTCCCGCGCCACCTTGTGGAGTTCCACCAGGGTCATGTTCTCAAGTTCACCCATGGTAGGGCCTGCGGGTTTGGGTTTTGTGGCTACCCGTGCAGGTGCCTTGGCTACAGATGGGGCATCTGATACGATGGCTTCGGCGGAACTAGGCTGGTAAGGTTCAGCTTGCTCCTGGAGTGGTTGCTCTACGGTAGTGTCAACAGCTGTCTCAGCGTGGGTTGCGGGTTCCTCGAGCAGTTTGACTTCGGTCATAAGTTCACCTGCTTCCGGTGCTTCCGAGCTATACACGCCTTCAAGTTTCTCATCATCATCTTCCCTTTCAGTTTCGGGTTCGCCCGCTTGCTCACCTAAAGCTTCGCCTTCACCCTCAGCGCCGCCGGACTGGGAAATCTCAGCAGGTTGGGGTGCGGGGGTTGTCTCCCGGGTCTCGGCTTCTTCTGCAGTCTTTTTCTTGAGTGTGCGCCGGGTCCGCTTGGGTTTTTCCGGCTCTTCCGCAGGTGTTTCTGTTTGATCTTTGGCCTCTTCCCGCTTCTCGTCTGCTTGTTTATCCTCTGCCTGCTTATCCTTTGTCTGCGTATCCTTTGCCTGCTTAGCTTCTGCCTGCTTGTTTTCCGCGGGCCCTTCTACCTGCTTCTCATCTTGTTCTCCGTCTTTTGCGGAAACTTCAGCAGCAGCTGAAGCGGTTTTCTTAGTCGTCCTGCGCCTCCGGGGTTTTGCAGAAGCCTTGGTTTCCTCCTGGTCTGCTGTACCATCCGGGGTAGTCTCAAGTTCGGCCTGTGTCTGCAGTTCTTTGGTGTGAACAACATCTTCGCTCATACTCAACACACTCTCCTACTAACCTGGCGAATTTGGAAGTTTCTCTCGAGAAACACGGATTTTCATGCATGAGCATGCAGTTGGCCTTCCGGAATTCAAGAGATTCAATTATTAAATGGAGGGTTGCGCCAGTGAAGACTTAAGCTCTTTACTCCTATCTGAAACTATCATACGTACGAGATTTAATCAAGATGCCCCTGGTGGGGAAAACGCTTGCTTTACGTGGCGATGCGAACTTAACCGTGCTCGGAGGGCCCACGACCACCGGTGGGCCCTTTCCACTTAGCCTATTAGCCTCTTTCTGGCCTCTTCTTCGCCTCTTCGCTAGCGTCGTCAGCGTCTGTGTTAACCTTCCTGTCAACCCCTGTATTAGCCGCTCAGTCCAAAAGTGTCTCAGTCCCTAGTGTGTCGACCGCTCTTGCACTCTTGCGCATTTGGCTTTAGCCTTCCGCTACTTGCCCGCCTGGAGCTTTGCCCAGTCGTCCAAGAACCTCTTTATCCCTATATCGGTAAGGGGATGGTTGAGCATCGCCTCAAGCACCTTAAACGGAACGGTGGCAATGTGGCAAGCAACCCTGGCAGCTTCAAGCACGTGCATTGGATGGCGTATTGACGCCGCGATCACCTTGGTTGGGAGGTTGTAGTTTTCCACCAGTACCACCAGGTCCTCTACCACGTTCATTCCCTCGTTGCTGATGTCATCGAGCCGGCCTATAAAGGGACTTACGTATGTAGCGCCTGCCAAGGCTGCCAGAAGCCCTTGGGTGGCTGAGAACACCAAAGTGACATTGGTCTTAATCCCCTCTTGGGACAGCACCTTGACCGCTTTGAGCCCGTCTTTGGTCATGGGAATCTTTATTACCACATTAGGCGCGATGCTTGCCAGGTCTCTGGCTTCTTCCACCATGCCCTCAAAATCCAGGCTCAGCACTTCGGCCGACACGGGACCGGGCACCATCTCGCAGATTTGCTTGACCAGGGTCTTAAAATCCCGCCCCTCTTTGGCGACCAGGCTGGGGTTAGTCGTGACGCCTGAGATAACCCCCCAACTAAGAGCTTCCCTGATTTCGTCTATGTTTGCCGTGTCCAAAAACAGCTGCATACGAGGTACACCTCTTTCTGATAAATATGTGTCTTTAGCATGTTTTTCATGTATGTATTGTGGTCCATCTATGTATAGCCGCTGCTTCTGTGTATGTTGTTCCGCTCAGACACTACGCCTTGCGTGGCAGCCTGAGGATTTTACGGGCTTCATCCGGCGAAGCCACAGGACGTCCCAGTTCATTCGCCAGCCTTGCCATCCTGGCTACCAGTTGTGCGTTTGACTCAGCCTTTACCCCTCTTGAATAATAGACGTTATCCTCGAATCCTACACGCACGTGCCCGCCGAGCACTATGGCCATGGCACCCAGGGGAAGTTCATGCCGCCCTATGCCAGCCACGGTCCAGGTTGAACCTTCCGGCAGCATGGATATAAGGTGCATAAGGTTCCGCGGGTCGCCTGAAATGGCTCCGGGAACACCCATGACAAAGTCAAAGTGGCCGGGCAGTTCCACCAAGCCCTTCTTGGCAAGCCGCTTGGCGGTTTCGATCATACCTGCCTCGAAGATCTCAAACTCGGGCATGACCCCGTGTTGCTTCATGGCTTGGGCGAAAAACTCAATGTCCGGTATGGCGTTGGTGAATATGTCGTCGCCAAAATTGCATGTACCGCATGTAAGTGTTGCCATCTCAGGCTTGAGCGATACAGGGCCTACCCGTTCCTCTACGGTCATGCCTACCGCCCCGCCCACGGATACCTGGATGATAAGGTCGGTCTTGGCTTTTACCAGTTCGATGATCCTGGCATATACGTCGGGATCCTGGGTGGATGTGCCATCTGGGTTTCTTGCGTGGATGTGGGCGATGCTTGCCCCTTCGTTCCAAGCCCTGTAACATTCTTCGGCGATTTCTTCCGGGGTGTAAGGCACGTTGGGGTTGTGCTCTTTGGTAACTTCAGCCCCTACCGGGGCAACGGTAATTATCAATGGATCCATCCGGATTCCCCTCCCTTCTATATTCGCTCAATCTCCCCAAAACCTTAGCGGCCGGTCACTCCTTGGGGATTACGACGGTGCCCTTGGCCGTGGCAACCAGGATAGGCTCTTCCAGCACCCTGGCCTTTGACGGGCCTCGGTGGTATTCGGGCGTAATCACCTTGTACGCTTCCAGCTCAACTTTCCTGGACCGCCTGCCCTTGCTCACAATGCGGCCTCGTACTTCGAGGAAGTCTCCTGCGTACACAGGTGCTTTGAACTCGACGCTTTCATATGCTGCAAAGAGTCCTTCGTCGCCGTCGCTGCGGATGCAGAGTTCTGTGGCTACGTCGCCGAAATATTCCATAATCTTGGCGCCTGCCACCAGCCCGCCGCCGTAATGGGCATCGGCCTGGCTCACTCTTATCCGCAAGAGGGCTTCGATGGGCTTGTCATTGCCTGATGCGGGTTTATCCATGGAAATCACTCCTTGGGCTGATAATCCGGCGGGGCTTGTGGCCAGGGATGGCCTCACCCAATATGTTACAGGCAAATGGATGAGGATGGCAACCGGTTTGGAAGCTTGGCAGACGGGTATTCCGGAGACTGCAACACACTGCAATGCCTAAGCAAGTGGGCTCAGTGCATAAGCAAGTAAGCTCAGTGCCCAAACAGGCAAGCGCAGCCAAGCTTTTGTGTATGAACACAGAGAAGCCCGGAGCGAATCCGGGCTTCATATATGGGCAAGGCGTGCACCGATAAGGTCTAGGTCACTGCATGGTTATCCACTGTCTCAAGAGCTGTTTCCCTTCTTCTAGCACGTTGTCGGGCAGGTTTACGGCTTTATCGGATACCGCACCGTTTATCGCGGAAACTTCTGATTGGCCCACGCTGCCGGTGTATTGCCTTCCGTAGTCCTTCAAGAAAGCGATTACCGCGGCCTCTGTCTGGGGACCGAAGATGCCGTCTGCCGGTCCGGGGTTGTAGCCCAGAAACTCCAGGGCCTCCTGGAGCGCCAGCACATCCAACCCTACGGTTCCCCTTTTCATGTCCCGGGTGTATACCACAGCACCAGGAAGCCTAACGTACTCTTGTTCTACCAGCAGGTTGGGCTTGATGCCCACGCCTGATATCTGGGTACCCGACGGGGTGAAGTATTCAGCCACGGTGAGCTTGAAACCTCCGATGCCTTCAATGGGAAACATAGCTTGTACACTGGCTTTGCCGAATGTGGGTTCCCCTACCAATATGGCTTTGCCTCTGTCTTTCACAGCCCCCGCCACTATCTCAGATGCGCTGGCTGAACCCCCGTTTATAAGTATCACGGTTGGGAAGGGCTCCCTGTCCTTATCGCTGCGTATTACCTGCCGCAACTGTCTGCGCCTGAGCTCTACAATGGACCCTCTGGGCACCAGCTCGCCGGCCACTTCAACCGCTGCGTCCAAGAGCCCGCCCGGGTTGTCCCTAAGATCGAGGAGAAGCCCTTTGCCCCCTTGTCGCCTGATGTGCTCCATGAGCACTGCAAAATTCTTGCCTGTGGTCGATGTGAATTGGCTTATCCGTATGTAGTACATCCCATCGCCCAGGTCTTCCATTTCAACCGGGTGTGCCGAGATCCGTGCGCGGATTATAGGCATGACCAGGGTTTCGCCTGTGCGAGGCCGGAACACTGTAACTACAACCCGCGTTCCAGGTTCGCCTCTCAGTAGAGCAGAGGCAGCTTGCAAACTCTTACCCTGGACATCGGTATCATCCACCCTGACAATCACATCTCCGGGCAGGATCCCAGCCCTTTGGGCCGGTGAGCCTTTGAACACGCTCACCACGGTGATATTGCCGCTGATCAGTTGTATGGTAATACCTATGCCGCTGAATTCGCCTTCCAGTTCCTCGTACAAGGCTTCAAACTGCTCTTCATCTAAGAACTCGCAATACGGGTCACCAAGGGCCTCCAGGAGGCCTTTCATGGCTCCTTGATAAAGAGTTTCAACATCCACCGGGTTGGGATACAGCAGGAGGATGGTGTCCTTTATCTGCTGGAACAGTTCAAATAGGCCGGCTTCATCTGCAGGCAGCTCAACCTGCAAGGTGTCAGGTTTATTCTCTTGCACCTGGGATTGTGCAAACCCAGGCGCAGCTGTGCTCCATATGAGCGTTGCAATGAGCAAAACAATGATTACATTTCTGCGAAGATTTTTCGTGTTTCCAAGCATGTTCTACACTCCTCTGGAGCACACCCCAACATCAACGCCGAATGTGCTTGTCGAATGTGCTTATGGTATTGTTCTAGGTATTGTATCTTACAATTCTCGCTTGCTCCCGAACCGAAGCATGCCCCTGTTCCCAGGTATTGCATATTCTCCGTGTTCCGCTGGAGGACGGGGCACGGTAATCATGCCTCCTTGGAGCTGGTAAGCTACGCCACCGATCGTAACATAGGCATCCACAGGATCCAGGCTATCTGTCAGGAACGCTCGTATGGTCCTTAACTCGCCTGTGCCGCTTACTTGCACCACAGCAGGCTGAAACGCTCCTGCTCTCTCTACTACGGCCAGGATGTCACCAGTAGCGCCTTTCCTGATTACGAACACAGCCGGTAGATCCGGGCTCCTTGCAGCTTGAACCTGCATGAGGTTTGCCCGAGGGTTTAGCAGGTTGAGATTGCCCAGTAGAGGAACCCTGCTTCCCACTCCGCCTTTCACTACCAGGAAATCTATCTCACCATAACATGATGAGCCCATACCAGAATAGCCTTCAACACAAGCCATGTACCTGCCCCTTAGGGGCTCGTGGAGGCAAATCTGTCCCAGGCCCATGCTATCAGTCTCAGACCTTGCAATTTCAGTCCATCTCCCGGTGGCCTCGTCGAGATAGTAGACGTAACCCTTCAAGGTGCTGGAATTGCCGGTACCGAACCTGAGGCAGATGGTCTCAACATCCTGGGTTATCTCCAACGGCGGCAAGAAGGTTGCCTGATGGGTTGGGATCAATTGCGACCTCCTGTCACGCCATTCGCTGTTTGGACCGGGGCCGATGAAACTGAGAGTCACGCCAAGCAATTCGTCGGACTTCACTATGAAGTCTTGAACCCCGTCTGATGTCCCCAGGTCAGTGACCGTCACCCCATACAGAGATGCACTTACCACCGCCGCCATCTTCCGGTCTAGGTCCCCGTCCTGAGGGTCTCTAAACAAGCACAGCTGCCAAAGCCCTGGTTTGGGCAAGCCTACACTGCATACCGCTTGTTCTTCGGCCCAGCCTTGTTCCACAAGTAGCCCATCTGGATTGTACAGCATGAAACGCACTCCGCCGCCTAGAGCAACTATTGAAAGCGAGAGCCCTTGGGCACTTTGAGGCACCTCCAGGAAGCGCCTTTCCAGGACGGTTCCCAGCTCAAAGGTTACCGGGAAGCCCGCCTTGCCTTCCTCACTGAACTCATCGGGTATGGCGACGTTTATCACCATCCTGCGGTCAATCCAATGGGTCTCAGGATCATCGGCCAGGATTTCACCTGAATGGAAGCCTGGAGAGAGCTCTCCCAAGCCATATATGAGCGTCGATCTTTGGTCGACGGGCATTATGTCCAGGTACATGCTCTGGCTCTTGAGCCAATCTTCGGTAGCCGTCAGATTCACCCGCCTGACCTTGGTGGACAAATTGTCAACCCACAGAGGCAAGGCACCCAGCTGATGGCCTTGAATCCATAGGTCTGTATCTTCCGCTTTTCCCATCCACTTGCGGACGAGGGTAAGCCTGGAATCTGCTATACCTCTTACAACTGCCGACCATGCTCTCAGCATGTTTATCCTGCCGTACCCCTGTTCTACAGGCTGAAGCCCCGCCAGCGGTGTGGCTCCTTCCAGTAGAGCCCAAACAGCCCCCTCCAAGGGATCCTGACCGAAACGGACGGCTCCCTGCCTGAGTAATACCACAGCTCCCGCTGTATACGCAGCAGAGACCGAGGTGCCATCCATCAGGGCAAACTGAAGCCTTTGGTGATAGCCAGGCTCTGGGACAGGAGCTATGGCAGGGGCCATGATATCGATACCCCTGTTACCTTGCAAGTCTGGCCCGCATGAAGAGTAAGGGTAGAACATGTCCCGTGGGATCTCCCGTTGGAAAAGCGCGTTAAATGTAGTTGCAGGATAATACCCTGAAGCCACAACAAGCCCCGGCCAAGAGCTGCCCACGGTAAGGGTTCCCACTCCCGGGCCTCTGTTGCCTGCAGGCATTACTATATGTACACCTTTTTCCCGTGCAAGCCGTTCTACTGATCCCCACAGGAATTGCGATACCGGCTCTTCAGATACGGCTCCCACGAGCACCACGCCTGCTCCATGGTTTATGCACCATTCAATGCCCTTGATGATATTGGTCCAGCTGCCAAAGCCATCAGAGCTGATTGCCTTGGCGACCACCAGGTCTGCGCCTGGTGCTACCCCGCCTTGTTCCCGGTCGTAGCCTGAAACTATAGATGCCATGCCCGTGCCGTGGCCGTGGAGGTCAAAACCGAAGATCACTTCGTCTCCGCGGGCACTAAGAGACGCAACAACCACGGATATTGCCTTACGTTCATCCACCTGGATCAAGGTGCCTGTACGGGAGACATTGTAATCGTAGATCACTGCTTCGTCGCTCAGGTCTCGGTTCAGGTTGGTATCAATGGCCACTGCCTGGTAGACACCTGGCTCGTTGGGATCGTAGGCTATGAAGTATATGTCCGGATATGAGGGAAGTTGTTCTGAAATGACTCCAGGCAAAAGCCCCACTACGTAAGTGCCGCTCATGCTCTTTAGACTATCTACCTTAAGATCAACGTTATGAACGGATATAAGGCCACTGCTTGAACGGTACTTACCTAGGATAACAGCCTTGCCTTCTTTGGTGATGTCGGTCCAATTGCGAATCTTGAGAGTGCCGTCTGCCTTTCTAAACCCGGGCATAAACGGGTCCACGCCTGTGTCAACAATACCTACAACTTGCCCGATACCAGTAGCGCCGAAACCCCGAGTAATAAGATCCGCACCAATCGCTGCCAGGTTATTGCGCAAGGCCGCATACGAAGCGTTTGGGTCGACAGTCTTCTGGATAGACGCCACTTCAGCGCTATCTGAGGGGACTGCTGAAGCTTCAAGCTCACTTTGACCATCAAACAGAAACATACCAGCTATGATGAAGACGATTAGAGATAAACCCACTACCTTTTTCAAAACCTTAATCCCCTTCCCGGCTAATCTATACGCAAGAGAGCGCAAACCCCGCCCCTGCCTAATATGATACGTGCTCCTTTGCCGGCGATATTATTGCTTATCGAAACCTGCTGCGAACCTTGAACACATTTGGTGTCAGAAGACAGCCCAATAACAATACGCTCACTGGAACCCTGGGGCACCAGCACAATCTGATTTGTGCCTACTTCAACAACGGTGCCTATGAGGTCATATATAAGTCCGAATCTATCCAT
>LFRM01268651.1_pt1 | contig 14812 bp, 27 predicted proteins | sample 618341 | NCBI WGS metagenome assembly LFRM01 (sample SAMN03654438, study PRJNA283298) | anaerobic digester metagenome | isolation source: pool of bioreactors CSTR01a, CSTR02a, and CSTR03a thermophilic anaerobic... | place: Denmark: Kgs. Lyngby | collected 2014-05-21 | reverse complement strand
CATAAAGGGCGAAAAAGCATACCCCTTGACAAGAAAAATATCAAGGGGTTGCTTAGCAAGACCTTTTATGGTCCTGTCCAGGAATTAACCCTGGCGCTGTTTGTGACGAGGTTCGATACAAATAACACGTACTGAACCACGACGACGAATGATCTTACAGTTACGACAGATCTTTTTTACAGATGCACGAACTTTCATCTTCTACTCCTACCTTGCAAGCTGCTTGGCTTAACGACGGCCATAGCTTTTAAGGTTAGCTTTTTTAAGCAAAGACTGATTCTGGTACTGGTGCGACATCATGTGTGACTGCAATTGTGCCATGAAATCCATTACTACGACAACGACGATCAAAAGTGATGTGCCGCCAACGTAGAAGGGTATGTTCCAGGCCACTTGTAGAAACTGAGGCATCAGAGAAACAGCCGTGATATACAGTGCACCGAACAGGGTTAGGCGTGTTACCACCCCATCAATGTATTTTGCTGTTTGTTCACCAGGACGTATCCCAGGTAAAAAAGCACCTGATTTTTTCAGGTTATCAGCAATTTCTTTGGGGTTAAACATGAGTGCTGTATAAAAGAAGCAGAAGAATACAACACTGAGTGCAAAAAGCAAGATATAGAGTGGAGCACCTGGCGCAAGTAGCTGCGACAGATCCTGCAATATTCCAAAACCTTCAGCACTTCCAAACCATTGTCCTATGGACGCTGGGAACAACAGGATACTTGAAGCAAAAATAGGTGGTATTACACCAGCCATATTCACTTTTAGCGGTAAATGGTTGGTTTGTGCAGCAAAAACTTGATTGCCTACTTGGCGTTTGGCGTAATTAACCGTTACACGGCGCTGGCCACGCTCAATAAACACTACGAAGGCAATGGTTGCTACACCCAGAATACCAATCACCAAAAGAGGGATTAGATTCCAAGAGCCTTCACTACGGGCAACTTCTAGTGAACTACCGATAGCACCAGGCAAGCCTGCTACTATACCAGAAAAAATTAACAGTGAAATACCGTTACCGATACCTCGTTCTGTTATTTGTTCACCTAACCACATTAGGAAGACAGCGCCACAAACCAGTGTTGTTACCGCAACAAAATAAAACCCGAAGTCCGCCATATAGACGACGCCACTTTGCCCGGCCAAACCTACTGACATACCTATCGCTTGAAATATAGCCAATACTACAGTGCCGAAGCGAGTGTACTGGTTAATTTTACGACGACCGGCCTCACCTTCTTTTTTCAGTGCTTCAAGCTTAGGAACTACCGCAGAAAGCAACTGCATGATTATCGAGGCAGAGATGTAGGGCATGATACCCAAAGCCAAGATACTCATGTTTTCAAGTGCACCACCCGAGAACATGTTAAACATGTCTAGGATGGTGCCTTTGTTTTGTTCGAAGATGGCAGCAAGTTGGTCAGGATTAATACCAGGTACAGGTACGTGAGCACCTAAGCGATAAACAAGTATCGCTAAGACTACAAACCTGAGACGTACCCAGAGTTCGCTTAATCCGCCCTGATTACCTGATAGGGTTCCTGGTTTTGCCATTTCGTCCTCGACTACTAGTCTTCGACTTTACCGCCAGCCGCTTCAATAGCCGCACGTGCACCCTTAGTAGCTTTTATGCCCTGTAGAGTAACAGCACGGTCGATTTCACCGGAAAGAATCACTTTAACAAACTTGATGGAATCTTTGATTACATCAGCAGCTTTTAAAGTTTCAAGATTAACCAGTTCGCCTTCTACTTTAGCAACTTCATGTAAACGCACTTCTGCAGTCAGAGGCGCCTTTAATGAAGTGAAACCAAACTTAGGTAGACGGCGCTGAAGTGGCATTTGACCACCTTCAAAACCTGGTGATACTTTACCGCCTGAGCGGGATTTCTGACCTTTATGGCCGCGACCACCGGTTTTACCGAGGCCACTACCAATACCGCGACCAACACGCTTGCCCGCAGGCTTAGAGCCCGGTGCCGGGCTTAGATCGTTCAAATGCATGACTTAAGCTCCCTCAACCTGCAGCAGGTAGTTGACCTTGTTGATCATGCCACGCACTGCGGGCGTGTCTTCCACTTCGACCTGATGGCCGATGCGGCGTAGACCTAGACCTTTAACACACAGCTTATGCTTTGGCAAAGTGCCAATGGGGCTGCGTACCAAAGTGACTTTTAATTTCGCCATGGTGTTACCCCAGAATGTCTTCTATGGTCTTGCCGCGCTTGGCAGCAATGTCTTCTGGAGCTTGCATAGCAACCAGACCCTTAATCGTGGCACGAACTACGTTCACTGGATTAGTAGAACCGTAGATCTTAGCCAAAACGTTGTGCACACCAGCAAGTTCTAGTACTGAACGCATCGCACCACCGGCGATAACACCCGTACCTTCAGAAGCTGGCTGCATGAAGACTTTAGAAGCTCCATGTGCAGCGCGGACAGGGTGCTGCAAAGTGGAACCGTCAAGCTTGACGGTTACCATATTGCGGCGTGCCTGTTCCATTGCTTTTTGAATCGCAACAGGCACTTCACGTGCCTTACCACGACCAAAACCAACGCGGCCATTGCCGTCACCGACCACAGTTAAGGCTGTGAACGCAAAAATACGTCCACCCTTAACCACTTTGGCGACACGGTTAACCTGAACTAGACGTTCTTGTAGGTCACCGGCAGTTTTTTCGTTATTCGCCATTGTTACACCCTTTAGAATTCCAGGCCGCCTTCACGAGCCGCATCAGCTAGGGCTTTTACGCGACCATGATACTTAAAACCGCCACGGTCAAAAGCAACGGCAGTGATACCAGCTGCTTTAGCGCGTTCAGCGATTAACTTGCCAACCTTGGTGGCGGCTTCGATATTACCAGTCGTACCGGTACGCAGACTTCCATCAAGAGTAGAGGCGCTCGCTAATACGTGGCCTCCATCAGGAGAAATAATCTGTGCATAGATGTGACGCGGTGTGCGATTAACACACAAGCGCACTGCACCTAGCTCGCGAATTTTGGCGCGGGCACGGCGGGCACGACGTAAACGAGATTCTTTCTTCGCGTTCATAACCCTGCCTTACTTCTTCTTGGCTTCTTTACGACGAACTAGTTCGTCGCTATAGCGGATGCCCTTGCCTTTATAAGGCTCTGGACGGCGATAGTCACGGATCTCTGCAGCGCAATGACCAAGCAGTTGCTTGTCAGCACCCTTAAGAATAATAAGGGTGTTGCTGGGAGTTTCTGCACTAATGCCTTCAGGTAGGGTGTAATCCACCGGATGGGAGAAGCCCAAGGTAAGATTAATTGTTTGCCCTTTAGCTTGCGCACGGTAACCAACACCTGTGATCTCAAGGTTTTTAGTAAAACCTTCAGAAACACCAATCACCATATTATTGATGAGTGAACGGGTGGTACCGGCAAGTGCCCAGGCAGCCTTGTTGTTAGGGTTGCTTGGAGCAACCGTCACGGTTTTGTCTTCCACTTTCACTTCAACCAAATTATTCAGGTCAAGTTCAAGTGTGCCATTGCTACCTTTAACAGTAACTTTGCTTTCGTTAAGTGTGAACTCAACTGCTGCTGGCAATTCAATCAGTTTCTTCGCTATGCGGGACATTGTAGTCTCCCTTAGAACACGGTGCAGATGACTTCGCCACCGACACCTGCCGCACGAGCTGCGCGATCAGTCATCACACCTTGAGAGGTGGAAACAATCGCTACACCCAGACCTGCATTTACACGGGGTAAACTGTTCTTACCCTTGTAGCTACGCAGACTTGGCTTGCTAACACGTTGGATCTTCTCGATGACCGCTTTGCCTTCAAAATACTTCAAGGTTACAGTCAATTCGGGCTTAACATCACCCTGGACCTGATAGTCCACGACGTATCCCTCTTCTTTTAGCACACGAGCAACTTCGATTTTCATCTTCGAAGACGGCATGGTAACCGTCTCTTTAGTTGCCATCTGTGCATTGCGAATACGGGTGACCATATCCGCCAGGGTGTCTTGCATACTCATTCGCTTTGCACTCCTGGGTCCTGCTTACCAGCTGGACTTGCGCAGACCGGGAACGTCGCCACGCATAGCTGCTCTACGGAGTGCGGTGCGGCCCAGGCCGAACTTGTTATAGAAACCATGCGGACGACCAGTTTCGCGGCAGCGGTTACGCTGGCGAGCTGGGCTGGAGTCGCGTGGCAGCTTCTGGAGTTGCTGAAGAGCTTCCCACTGATCTTCTTCTGAAGTCTGTGGGTTAGAAATAATTGCTTTCAGCTCAGTACGCCTTGCAGCGTACTTTTCTACCAGTTTGGCGCGCTTCAGCTCACGCTGAATCATGGAAACCTTCGCCATCTAAATCCCCTTACTTCTTGAACGGAAAGCCAAGTGCTGTTAACAGCGCACGGCCTTCGTCATTGTTACGGGCGGTAGTGGTGATAGTGATGTCTAGACCTCTCACTTTGTCAACTTTATCGTAGTTGATTTCAGGGAAAATAATCTGCTCACGCACACCCATGCTGTAGTTACCACGACCGTCAAAAGACTTGGGGTTTAGGCCACGGAAGTCACGAATACGAGGAATCGCAACATCAACTAGACGGTCTAGGAAGTCCCACATACGTTCTTGACGTAGTGTAACTTTACAACCAATTGGCCAGCCTTCACGGACTTTAAATCCAGCGATAGACTTACGCGCCTTGGTTATAACAACTTTTTGCCCACTTAATTTTTCTAAATCTGCAACGGCGTTATCCATTAGCTTTTTATCGCTAAGTGCTTCACCAACACCCATGTTTAAGGTGATTTTGGTAATGCGTGGTACTTCCATTACGTTCTTTAAGCCAAGCTCTTCTTTCAGTTTGGCCGCTACATCGTTTCTGTAAAGCTCTTTCAATCTAGCCATACTGATACCTGACTTGATTAGGCGCCGATCTCTGTTTGAGTCGACTTGAAAATACGTACCTTGGAACCATCGTCCAGGACCTTGAACCCTACTCTATCAGCTTTGCCAGTTTCTTTATTGAAAATGGCAACGTTGGAAGCATGAATGGGCGCTTCGCGCTCAATAATGCCGCCAGGCTGATTGGCATAGGGGTTTGGGCGGGTGTGACGCTTAATAATGTTCACACCAGACACCACCAAACGATCGTCGTTTAGAACGCGTTTAATAGTACCCTTCTTACCCTTGTCTTTGCCTGCAATGACGATTACTTCATCGTCACGTTTAATCTTGCGCATAACCGGCCTCGCTCCTTACAGCACTTCAGGTGCTAAGGAAATGATCTTCATGAACTTATCACCGCGCAGCTCACGTGTTACCGGACCAAAAATACGGGTACCCATAGGGGCATCCTTACCATCCAGAATAACGGCAGCGTTGCCATCAAAACGAATAGCTGATCCGTCGGGACGACGAACTGCAGCCCGAGTACGTACTACAACGGCTTTAAGGACTTGGCCCTTTTTCACCTTACCACGCGGGATGGCATCTTTAACGGTGACCTTGATGATGTCACCAATACGTGCATAACGACGGTGTGAACCGCCTAGCACTTTGATGCACATTACACGTTTAGCACCACTATTATCGGCAACATCCAGCATTGATTGTGTCTGAATCATAATCTATCTCCAAACTTGAGCAGTTTTAGAGTATCTGAATCGCCTCAGATACTTTTAGCCTGTTCAACAATCTCAACCAGTTTCCAGGATTTGGTCTTAGAAATAGGACGCGTTTCCTGGATGGTTACGGTGTCACCCATGCGAGCACTATTAGTCTCGTCATGTGCATGTAGCTTAGTGGAGCGGCGAACATATTTACCGTACAGAGGGTGAGCAACACTACGCTCAATCATGACGATAATGGATTTTTCCATTTTGTCGCTAACCACCTTACCGGTGACAGTTTTAGCTTTCTTTTCGACTTCGGCCATTTTAGTTACCCGCCTTATCGTTCAGCACGGTTTTAATACGTGCAATATCACGGCGCAATTGCTTGAGCAAATGCGATTGGCCAAGTTGGCCGGTCACTTTGCGCATGCGTAGCTGAAATTGCTCACGTAACAAGTTATGCAACTGTTCGTTAAGCTCATCTGCAGTCTTGCCGCGTAATTCTTGAGCATTCATTACATCACCGTCCGTTTAACAAAAGTTGTCGGGATAGGAAGTTTAGCTGCTGCAAGTGCAAAGGCTTGACGCGCTAACTCTTCGCTTACACCTTCAACTTCATACAGAACCTTGCCAGGTTGGATTAGGGCTACCCAGTACTCTACGTTACCCTTACCTTTACCCATACGAACTTCCAACGGCTTACCAGTGATCGGCTTGTCTGGAAAAACTCGGATCCAAATCTTACCACCACGTTTGATATGACGTGTCATAGTACGACGCGCTGCTTCAATTTGACGTGCGGTTAGACGGCCACGATCTGTAGCTTTAAGACCGAATTCACCAAAGCTGACCTTGTTTCCGCGTAGAGCCAGGCCGCGGTTACGACCCTTATGCATCTTGCGGAATTTTGTACGCTTAGGCTGTAACATCGACTATCCCCTTACTTGGAACCTTTTTTCTTGGGTGACTGCTGTGGCTGCTGAGCTTGTTTAGCAGCATTAGCACGCACCTCTTCGATCCCGCCCAGGATCTCACCTTTGAAGATCCACACTTTGACACCAATGATGCCATAAGTAGTGTGTGCTTCAGCAGTGGCGTAGTCGATATCAGCGCGTAATGTGTGCAGTGGTACACGACCTTCGCGATACCATTCAGAGCGGGCAATTTCTGCACCACCTAGACGGCCACCGACCTGAATCTTGATGCCTTTACCACCAAGACGCATCGCGTTTTGTACCGAGCGCTTCATCGCACGACGGAACATAACACGGCGTTCTAGCTGACCAGCAACACTTTGAGCAACAAGTGCAGCATCTAGCTCTGGCTTACGGACTTCTTCGATATTGATGTGCACAGGCACACCCATCATGTCGGAAACGTCTTTGCGTAAGCGCTCAACATCTTCACCCTTTTTACCAATCACAATGCCTGGACGGGCAGTATGAATAGTAACACGGGCGTTGTTAGCTGGACGCTCAATTTGAATACGACTTACAGCAGCTTGCTTAAGACGTTCTTCTAAAAAGCTACGTACTTTTAAGTCATTATTCAGCTTGTCGGCATAAGCGGAACCTTCAGCATACCAAGTAGATGTATGCTCTTTGACGATTCCCAAGCGAATGCCGGTTGGATTTACTTTCTGACCCATAGGGTTAACTCCTTACCGGTCTGCAACCTTGACAGTGATATGGCAAGTGCGCTTGAGAATGCGATCAGCACGACCTTTAGCGCGTGGTTTAATACGCTTCATGGTTGTACCTTCATCCACCATAATAGTGGAAATACGCAGTTCGTCGATATCAGCACCTTCGTTATGCTCAGCGTTTGCAATTGCAGACTCTAGAACCTTCTTAACTAATACTGCACCCTTTTTTGGGCTGAAGGTTAGTAGATTAAGTGCATCAGCAACTTTCTTGCCACGTACCTGATCAGCAACCAAGCGGGCTTTCTGTGCGGACAGACGTGCACCACGCATTTTAGCGGCGACTTCCATCATAACCTCCTGATTAGCGCTTGGCTTTCTTGTCAGCTACATGACCGCGATAAGTACGGGTTGCAGCAAATTCACCCAGCTTGTGACCGACCATCTCTTCAGTGATGAATACCGGTACATGCTGGCGTCCATTGTGGACAGCGATTGTTAGGCCGATCATATCTGGAATGATCATAGAACGACGAGACCAAGTCTTAATTGGCTTCTTGTCTTTGCCTTCGACCGCAACTTCCACTTTTTTCAACAGATGAAGGTCAATAAATGGACCTTTCTTCAGTGAACGAGGCACAGCGGATCCCCTTAAACGTTATTTCGCTTTACGACGACGAACAATTAGATTGTCTGTACGCTTATTTTTGCGAGTTTTGTAACCCTTGGTTGGAACACCCCAAGGCGTAGTCGGATTCTTACCTTTGTTGCGGCCTTCACCACCACCGTGAGGGTGATCAACTGGGTTCATCGCCATACCACGAACACTTGGGCGAATACCACGCCAGCGACTAGCACCGGCCTTACCTAGAACACGCAAGCTATGTTCGCTGTTGCCCACTTCACCTAGGGTGGCGCGGCAATCAACTAGAACTTTACGAGTCTCACCAGAACGTAGTCTTAGTGTGGCGTAAGAACCTTCACGAGCAACAAGCTGTACAGAAGCACCAGCAGAACGTGCAAGTTGCGCACCTTTACCAGGCTTTAGTTCGATACAGTGTAAAGTAGAACCCAGCGGCATATTACGTAGCGGCAAGGTATTACCAGCTTTGATAGGTGAATCAACACCTGACTGAATACGGTCACCGGCTGCTACGCCTTTAGGGGCAATAATGTAGCGACGCTCACCGTCCATGTACTTAATCAAAGCGATGTGTGCAGAACGGTTTGGATCATACTCCAAACGCTCAACAATACCTACTACACCGTCTTTATTTCGCTTAAAATCTATAATTCTGTAATGTTGACGATGACCACCACCAATGTGACGTGTAGTGATACGACCGTTGTTATTACGACCACCCGATCTGCTTTGTGCTTCTAGCAGAGGTGCTTAAGGCGCACCTTTATGCAGGTCTTTATTCACCACCTTAACTAGGTGGCGGCGACCGGGGGAAGTTGGTTTAGCTTTAATAACTGCCATGATTAACCCCTTGCCTATTCCGCGTCAGCGAAATCGATCGCTTGTCCTTCCACTAGGCTAACCATAGCCTTGCGGAAACCTTTGCGACGACCGAGACCGTGAAGAGTGCGTCGGGTTTTGCTTTTAGCATTAATAACGCTAACTGCATTTACCTTAACATCAAACAGTTGCTCGACAGCTTTTTTAATTTCAAGCTTGGTCGCGTCTGTAGCTACTTTAAATACGTACTGATTATGTTTGTCAGCAAGTAGAGTAGCTTTTTCGGTCATGTGTGGACCGAGTAGCACTTTAAAAATGCGCTCCTGGTTCATCCTAGTTTCTCCTCGAATTGACGCAGGGCTGATACAGTGACCAGCACGTTTTCGTAGGCGATCAGGCTAACAGGGTCGGCTGCATTAGCTTCAATAACTTCAACGTGCGGCAGGTTGCGAGCAGCCAAGTACAGGTTGGTGTTAAGTTCAGAAGTAATAATCAGCACTTTACTCAGCTTCATTTCTTCAAGCTTGGCAGCAAGTAGCTTTGTCTTAGGCGCATCAACTGTAAATTCTTCTACAGCGATTAAGCGATCTTGACGTGCCAACTCAGAAAGAATAGAACGCATCGCAGAGCGGTACATTTTCTTGTTAACTTTCTGAGAATGATCTTGAGGACGGGCAGCAAAGGTTACACCACCTTTACGCCAGATCGGAGAAGTTGCAGTACCAGCACGAGCACGACCAGTGCCCTTCTGACGCCATGGCTTTTTACCGCCACCAGCAACTTCTGCACGTGTTTTTTGAGCACGAGTACCTTGACGTGCACCAGACATGTAGGCAACTACAACTTGGTGAACAAGGGCTTCGTTAAATTCTTTACCAAAGGTCGCATCGGATACTTCAACAGTACCCTGAGCTCCGGCTAGATTCAGGTTCATGTGTCTATATCCTCTTAGCTGCGAGCCTTGACCGCTTGGCGAACAAGAACGTCACCACCAGTAGCACCAGGCACAGCGCCTTTAACTAATAGCAGGTTACGGTCTAGATCGACACGAACGATTTCTAGGGATTGCACAGTTACACGCTCTGCACCCATGTGACCCGCCATCTTCTTGCCTTTAAATACACGGCCAGGAGTTTGGTTTTGGCCTATAGAGCCAGGTGCACGGTGAGAGAGAGAGTTACCATGAGTTGCATCTTGCATGGAAAAGTTCCAACGCTTAATTACGCCTTGGAAGCCTTTACCCTTAGATGTGCCGATCACATCAATTAATTGACCAGCCTCAAAGAGACTAACGGTTAAATCAGATCCTACAACAGGAGCTTCTTCACCATCAGCTAGACGATATTCACGAACGATGCGGCCAGCCTCAACGCCTGCTTTGGCAAAATGCCCAGCTTGCGCTTTGGTAAGGTGCTTCGCTTTACGCGAACCAGCAGTAACCTGTACAGCAGAGTAGCCATCCACCTCGGGTGAACGTACCTGTGTAACGCGGTTAGGAGTGACTTCAATAACGGTGACTGGAATTGATGCACCGTCTTCGGTGAAAATGCGGGTCATGCCGCTTTTCTTACCGATTAAAGCAAGAGCCATTGTATGTCTCCTATCAGTGTACGGGGCTATCACCCGCTATGGCTGCCTTTTCCAGGGCATTCCACTATCTAAATTGTACTGCGTCTCGCGACGCTAACCACTTTTTTTACTACTAGGACAAATTAACCTAAGCTAATTTGTACATCAACACCTGCGGCCAATTCAAGTTTCATTAGCGCATCAACTGTTTTTTCAGTTGGCTCAACTATGTCGAGCACACGCTTGTGAGTACGAACTTCATATTGGTCACGAGCATCCTTGTTTACGTGCGGTGATACTAGCACTGTAAATTTCTCGTTACGTGTCGGTAAGGGAATCGGACCTTTCACCTGTGCACCAGTACGCTTTGCTGTCTCAACAATTTCAAGCGCGGACTGATCAATAAGGCGATGATCAAACGACTTCAACCGAATACGGATTTTCTGGTCTTGCATTATCCAATGCTCCGATACGGGCTACATGGGTACAGACACTTTAATCTGCACCTAAAAAAGAAGCAGCATTATAGTGCCCTGTTTTCTTTCGTGTCAAACCTTTATTAAAAAAAGTTTAACAACAAAGAAGGCTTCCGTTAGGAAGCCCTCTTTTATTGGACTTGTGAAGCGCTAAAATTAAGCAACAATTTTAGCAACAACACCAGCACCAACTGTACGACCACCTTCACGAATAGCAAAACGTAGACCGTCTTCCATCGCAATCGGTGCAATCAAAGTAACAACAAGTTTAACGTTGTCACCTGGCATAACCATTTCTACGCCTTCAGGCAGCTCACAAGAACCAGTCACGTCAGTTGTACGGAAGTAGAACTGTGGACGGTAGCCCTTGAAGAAAGGCGTATGACGACCACCTTCGTCTTTTGACAGAACATAAACTTCTGCTTCAAAAACGGTGTGTGGAAGAATAGAGCCTGGCTTAGCTAGAACTTGACCGCGCTGAACGTCGTCACGCTTAGTACCACGTAGTAGTGCACCAATGTTCTCGCCTGCACGACCTTCGTCTAGCAGCTTACGGAACATCTCAACACCAGTACAAGTGGTCTTAACTGTGTCTACGATACCAACGATTTCAATTTCTTCACCAGTACGTACGATACCACGCTCTACACGACCGGTAACAACAGTACCACGACCAGAGATAGAGAAAACGTCTTCGATAGGCATTAGGAAAGGTCTATCGATAGCGCGTTCTGGCTCAGGAATGTAGCTGTCTAGGGCTTCAACTAGTTTGATTACAGCAGAAGTACCCATACCGTTGTCGTCTTTGCCTTCTAGCGCCATTAGTGCAGAACCAATGATGATAGGAGTATCGTCGCCAGGGAATTCGTAAGTTGATAACAAATCACGAATTTCCATTTCTACTAGTTCAAGTAGCTCTTCATCGTCAACCATGTCCGCTTTGTTCATGAACACAACGATGTAAGGAACACCAACTTGACGTGACAGTAGAATGTGCTCACGCGTCTGAGGCATAGGGCCATCAGCTGCAGAACAAACTAGGATAGCGCCGTCCATCTGCGCCGCACCAGTGATCATGTTTTTAACATAGTCAGCGTGACCTGGGCAGTCTACGTGCGCGTAGTGACGTGCAGGTGACTCATATTCAACGTGAGATGTTGAAATAGTGATACCGCGCTCACGTTCTTCAGGAGCGTTGTCAATCTGGTCATAACCACGTGTTGCACCTGTGCCGCCATAAGCTTCATGGCAAACGCGTGTTAGTGCTGCAGTCAGTGTTGTTTTACCATGGTCAACGTGACCGATAGTGCCAACGTTTACGTGGGGTTTACTACGTTCGAATTTTTCTTTAGCCACAACGATAACCTCTTCAGTTAACGGCAGATTTTAAATTTTACTTTTGGTTGATGACGGCTTCAACAATACTAGCCGGCGCCTCTGAGTACTTAGCAAACTCCATAGAGTAGCTAGCACGGCCCTGGGTTGCGGAACGCAAGTCTGTAGCGTAACCGAACATTTCACCCAGTGGAACTTCCGCACGAACAATTTTACCTGCTGGTATATCGTCCATGCCCTGTACGAGACCACGACGGCGGTTCAAGTCGCCCATGACGTCGCCCATGTACTCTTCAGGTGTAACCACTTCAACCTTCATCATCGGCTCAAGTAGCATAGCACCCGCTTTTTTTGCACCTTCTTTAATTGCCATAGAACCGGCAATTTTAAAGGCTAACTCGTTAGAGTCGACGTCATGGTAGGAACCATCAAACAAGGTTACCTTAACGTCGATCATTGGATAGCCAGCTAGAACACCGTTCTGCAGCTGCTCAAAGCAACCTTTGTCGACTGCAGGCACGTATTCGCGTGGCACAACACCACCAACGATTTCGTTAACGAACTCATAGGTCTTTTCACCGTCTTCACCTTTGTCGGTGAGCGGCTCAATCTTAAGCCATACGTGACCATACTGACCACGACCACCAGACTGGCGCACAAACTTACCTTCTTGCTCAACACTCTTACGAATGGTTTCGCGGTAGGCAACCTGTGGCTTACCAATGTTAGCTTCAACCTTAAATTCGCGACGCATACGGTCAACAAGAATGTCTAGGTGCAGTTCGCCCATACCAGAAATAATTGTTTGACCTGTTTCTTGGTCTGTTTTAACGCGGAAAGAAGGATCTTCTTGAGCTAGCTTACCTAGCGCAATACCCATTTTTTCTTGGTCGGCCTTAGACTTAGGCTCTACCGCAACAGAAATAACTGGCTCAGGGAATTCCATGCGCTCTAGAACAATACGGTGATTGTCGTCACACAAGGTATCGCCTGTGGTCACATCTTTTAGGCCAACACAGGCCGCGATGTCACCCGCACGAACTTCTTTAATTTCTACGCGATCATTAGCGTGCATTTGCACTAAACGACCAACGCGTTCGCGCTTACATTTAACCGAGTTATAAACACCCGAACCACTTTCTAGTACGCCTGAATAAACACGGATGTAAGTTAGGGTACCAACAAAAGGGTCAGTTGCAATTTTAAATGCAAGTGCCGAGAAGGGTTCAGCATCATCAACAGGACGCGTACCAATTTCACCATTTTCTAGCTCACCTTCAATGGGGCGAACTTCGTTTGGTGCTGGTAAGTATTCAACAACAGCGTCTAACACAGCAGGAACACCTTTGTTTTTAAAGGCCGAACCACACATAGCTAAAACTATTTCGTTGTTAATTACACGCTGACGTAAGCCAGCTTTAACTTCTTCGTCTGTTAACACACCTTCTTCTAGGTACTTATTCATTAACTCTTCGTTGGCTTCAGCAGCTGCTTCAACCATTTCTTCACGAAGTGCTTCAGCTTTAGCAACTAACTCGGCAGGAATTTCCTCGTAGGTATGAGTTAAACCCATATCTGCTTCATTCCAGTAGATGGCCTTCATTTTCATAAGGTCAACTACGCCTGCAAAATTCTCTTCAGAACCAATAGGCAACTGAATTGGAACAGGGCTAGCACCTAAACGCGTTTTAATTTGCGCAAGCACACGTTCAAAGTCTGCACCCGAACGGTCCATCTTGTTCACAAATACTAAGCGTGGAACTTCGTACTTGGTTGCTTGACGCCAAACGGTTTCTGACTGAGGCTCTACACCTGAAGAACCGCAGAACACAACCACAGCACCATCAAGCACACGCAAAGAACGCTCAACTTCGATAGTGAAGTCAACGTGTCCTGGGGTGTCAATGATGTTGATGCGGTGCTCTTCAAACTGCTTGTCCATACCTTTCCAGAAAGAGGTAACAGCAGCCGAGGTGATAGTAATACCACGCTCTTGCTCTTGTTCCATCCAGTCTGTGGTGGATGCGCCATCGTGGGTTTCACCCAACTTATGGTTCACACCTGTGTAATAAAGTACGCGTTCAGTGGTGGTGGTTTTACCCGCATCAACGTGAGCGCAGATACCAATATTACGGTACTGTTTAATAGCTGTTTTACGTGCCACTTGAGGTCTCCCTTAGAAGCGGTAGTGTGAAAATGCCTTGTTAGCTTCAGCCATGCGGTGAACATCTTCACGCTTTTTGACTGCAGCACCCTTACCTTCGGCAGCATCCATAATCTCGCCAGCAAGGCGTAGATCCATAGACTTTTCACCGCGCTTACGCGCGAAATCAACTAACCAACGCATAGCAAGAGCAGTACGACGTGAGGGACGTACTTCTACAGGTACTTGATAAGTAGCACCACCAACACGACGTGATTTAACTTCAACCATAGGCTGAATGCCTTCTAGTGCTTTTTCAAAAAGCTCTATGGCATCTTTTTTGGTGCGTTCTTCCACTTTGCTCAGTGCGCCATAAACAATGCGCTCTGCCGTCGCTTTTTTACCGCTTTCCATCACGTGGTTGATGAACTTAGCTAAGCGATCACTTCCATACTTAGGATCTGGCAATACTTCACGTTTCGCCGCAACTCTTCTTCTTGGCATGATAAGCCCTCTAAACGGTCTTCAGGTAACCCCAGGACATGCATTAATATCGAACGGCCTGGCCTTACTCTTATCAGACAGTATTAAA
>LFRM01051063.1_pt2 | contig 14814 bp, 18 predicted proteins | sample 618341 | NCBI WGS metagenome assembly LFRM01 (sample SAMN03654438, study PRJNA283298) | anaerobic digester metagenome | isolation source: pool of bioreactors CSTR01a, CSTR02a, and CSTR03a thermophilic anaerobic... | place: Denmark: Kgs. Lyngby | collected 2014-05-21 | reverse complement strand
CAAGGTCATGCAGGCTGCTTTTGAAAAAGAAATAGAAAAACTTCGCGGAGTTACAATTGATGCTGCTTTTCTTACCCTTGACCCAAGGCAGGGGCGCGATGCGTTTTTAGGACTTGATTATATAGCGCGTCTTGCAGATATAAAACGGATTTATCCTATGCACTGCTGGCAAAACTTTAATATTATAAATAAGCTTCTGGCAGATCCTTGTTCTGAACCTTATCGCGATAAAATCTGCCCAATCAGAAAGGATGGATACACAGATGAAATTTAAAATGGTACATGAAAATTACAACGTTAAGGACCTTGATGCTTCTCTTGCGTTTTATAAGGAAGCGCTGGGCCTTTCCGAAGTGCGCCGTATAAATGCTGCCGACGGCTCCTACATTATTGTCTTTCTTGCCAATGATGAGAGTGATTTTGAACTTGAACTCACATGGCTGCGCGATATGGATCGCCCCTATGATCTTGGCGATTGCGAGTTTCATCTTGCCTTTAAAGTCGATGATTTTGATGCGGCTTATGCTAAACACAAGGAAATGGGCTGCATTTGCTACGAGAACCCTGCCATGGGGATTTATTTCATAACAGACCCCGACGGATACTGGTTGGAAATCATCCCTGCTAAAAGGTAAGCATCGTTTGCACACTTTTCTATTAACGCGGCTAAAAAAAGAAAACGCCACTGACAACAAAGCCAGCGGCGTTTTTTCATGGTGCGGGTATTCATAACGTACTTGATGAAAAGCACCGGCACGAATGCGCATATTCAACCGTACCGCAGAGATATCTTTGTTTCCATCATAAGAAACGAGGTATTATCATGAAAAAAGTGAAAATTAAACTGGACGATATGGAGCGCCGCATCCTGGTCAAGCTGCTCTATGAAAAGCGCAATGAGTTGATCCGCGAGGGTCGCTATACGGATGCCATTGACGAGCTGATCTTAAAGATCATTGACGCAAAGGGGTGCTGATATGGAAAATATTGCAAAGCGGTTGAATGCCTACATAACCGCCCACCCCTTCGACCCCGGTGACAGTGATTGCGAAACGGTCCTGGATCAGTTATACCAAGCATACGCAGAATCTCACGAAAGCGACCCGCCGGAGATCAGCGAGGGGTTTAAAGAACTGGAAGAGTTCCTCTGCGCTCTTCCTTTGGAGGACAACAACGCTGTTTTCAATCTTTGCTGCCGCCTCTGTAGCGCCTACGAACGCAAAGCCTTTGTGGATGGTTTGCAATATGGGTCGTTCTTAATTTTAGAACTAAACCGCAATTAGTAATTTGATGAGAAATGCCCTTAGCTTTACACAAAGCTGAGGGCATTATTGCGTAAGGCTTGCAACAAACCCCATAATTCAGTTCAAAATCAAGTTTATTTACATCAAAAAGCTTGCTTTTTTGAACAGCGCGACTTATAATCAAATGTGTGTACATTTGTAATCTGTTTGTACTTTAAGGAGGGAGTTCAATTGTCTTCTGAAAAGTTGTTCATAACACCGAGAAAATATCGTGGGGATACGTCTGTTATTTCTTCTCGTCTGCCAAATGATATGATACGTGAGATTGATGCTATTGCATTACATACCGGAAGAAATAGAAATGAAGTGGTTTTAAAGTGTTTAAGCTTTGCCTTGGAGCGCTATGAAAAGATGCCAAACGATTTTGCTACTGGAGGGGACGACCATGAGAAATAGGATTAGCTTGCCCCTAATTGTAAACGCAGCATTATTCTTTGTAGCAAGTCTTGTGATTATTTTTGTTACATGGAATTATTCGTGGCAGTTTTTTGTGGCTTGCGTTTTTTATCTACTGGCCGGTTTGTGTGCTTGTTACTCAGTGACAAAGTGGCAAAAGCAACCCAAAGGAAACTTTCCTATCAAAGTTGCTTTGCTTTTTATCAGCTATTCATTTTGGGGAATAGCAGCTACGGTAGCATTTTGGATTGGTTCGCTTACGAACTTACCGATAAAGCTTTTTCTACTTTTTGAATTATTGCCTTTGGCGTGCTTTGTTGGCTTAGTTGCTATAATGCAAGCAATTTTACAAAAAGGCAATGACGACGACGCTTGGATCAAACTGAGGGATAGTCAGTTGTCGGAAATTATGGCGCGTTTAACTGTTGTGCAAAGCAAAATACAAATGCTGCCCCTTTTAATCGTTGAAAAAATGAACTATCGTATGACTGAACTGCTGGAAGCCGTTAAGTATTCGGATATTCTAAGTCAGCATTATGATGAAGGAATGATTCAACTTCTCTACAATGGCATTACTTCAATTGAACTGGAAGTAGATGCCTTGCCAGATGTTCAACCGGATGATCTAGGACGATTAGAAGAGCTGATTTCGCAACTACTTGTCACAGTAAAAAATAACAACGAAGCGTGTAAGGCTTCGAAACGTTAGGAGGAATACCAATGGCACTATTTGAAGTAATCAAATATGAAGGCACATCTGATATGTTTGCCTGGAAATATCCCAACGAAGAAATTGGAACATGGAGTCAACTGATTGTCTCAGAATCCCAGGAAGCTATTTTGTTTAAGGACGGCCGCGCTTACGATGTTTTTACTAGTGGTCGGTACACTCTAGAAACACAAAACATCCCTTTACTTAACAAGGTGATCAATCTTCCTTTTGGCGGCGAATCTCCTTTTTCTGCAGAAATTTGGTTCGTAAATAAGGTGCACTCTCTGGATATCAAATGGGGCACACCTACTCCTATTCAATTCCAAGATCCCAAATATAAAGTATTTGTACCGATTCGCTCTTATGGACAATTTGGTGTGCAAATTGAAGATTCTAAAAAGTTTTTGATTAAACTGGTTGGCACGCTTACAGCGTTCGATAAGACCAATTTGATTCGCTACTTTAGAGGTCTTTATTTAGCAAGAGCAAAGGACGCTATTTCTTCGTTCCTGTTGCACAAACAAATTAGTGTACTTGAAATTAATGCTTATCTCGATGAAATTTCTGATTACTTAAACGAAAAGATCCAGCCTACATTAAGTGAATACGGAATCAAATTGTTGAATTTCTATGTTAACGAAATCAGTATTCCCGAAGAAGATCCTTCCGTGATGCAACTCAAAAACGCTCTCGCAAAAAGAGCGGAGATGGATATTGTCGGATATAGCTATCAGCAGGAGAGATCTTTTGATACACTGGAAAGTGCCGCAAAGAATCAAGGCTCTGGCAGTGATTTGATGGGCATGGGTGTTGGTCTGGGTGCTGGCGTTGGTATGGGAGGCGCCTTCGGTGGTGCGTTTGGAGAACTATCAAAGAATATCTCAACAAATCCTTCGGATTATAAGGTGGCGCAGTATGTTTGTCCGAATTGCCATGTGCTGATTAATGGAAAAACCAAGTTCTGCCCGGAGTGTGGGCATAAAATGAGCGAATAATCTTGGGAGGGCTATTACGTGGCATTTGAAATCTTCGGAAATAGCCGTAGACGCTCTGTAACCATGGCCGACATAGACTCGATGGGAGGATTAGAGTTCGAGTCATTTGTAGGTGAATTGTTAAAAAGTATAGGATACTCTGGTGTTCAGGTTACTAAGAGTAGCGGCGATCAAGGCGTAGATGTTGTTGCTTATAAGGATGGCAAAAAATATGCTATACAATGCAAAAATTATTCTTCGCCGTTGAACAACAAACCAATTCAAGAGGTAACAACAGGAAAAGCGGTATATGGTTGCGATATTGGTGTTGTACTGACTAATAGCACGTTCAATGACAGTGCTATTGAGGCAGCAAACGCAACTGGAACACTTTTGTGGGATCGTAGAACACTTCAGAAAATGTTAGACCAATCCCCGTTTTCGAAAAATGTAGCAGAAACAGTGAAGTCGATCAAAACACAACAAGCGCCATGTATAATAGAGCCTTGTGTAGAACAGCCGGTCAGTAACAATCCGAGCAAAAAAGAAAAACCACGTAGTATTGTCAAATTCATTATTGGCATAGTTTTGATGGTGTTTAATGGTCTCCTCGTATTTGCTGGCTTGGTAATACTTTTGTCAAGTGGTTTTAGTGGCGATGATATAGGCTTATTCCTTTTCTTTTTGGCATTCTTCTTGTTGGGTCTATTCCTGGTAAAGAAGAATAAGAAAGATAAAGCTACTAAAAAAGCGGAGACCGGAAGTTATAGCACCTATACACCATATAATGGTCAGAAGATTGGTTGGGGTGTAGTAATCATTGCGCTACTCTTTTTCTTTCCGGTAGGTTTTTATCTGCTCTATAAGAAAATGTCCCAGTACTCTAACCCAAGTGAAGTGCAGAGAAACAGCAAAACACTTAAGATATGGGCAACAGTTCTTATGTGCTTAGGTTGCATTTATCCCGTCATGAGCATAGCAGGAGCTTTAGAGGCTTCGGCAGCAATTATGTGTTTTGTTGCGTTGTTTCCTTTTGGTCTGCTCCTTAACAAGAGATCAAAGTCTCTTGCTATGATGTACACTGCACTTCCTACACCCCATGAATCACAAGCAAATGCGGCAAATACTTTAAGCCAAAACATTGAACACAAACAAGATGTAATGCTATCTACAAGTTCCCCAATTGGCAGTTTATACACAGAATATCAGTATACTGCTGGAAGAGCGGAAACAACTTATGTGACGATTCACTGCAAAGGTTGCAATGCACCCAATCGTGTTCCTAAAGGATCTGTTGTTGAGTGTGAATACTGCGGATCGTTGGTCGGTGTGCAGAACGAAGAAGAACCGACTATAGACAATGAGGAAGCCGCTATCTATAAAGCATTTGCGGTAATTCAGCGTTTACTTGAATCTATGGATGAAGTGAGCGATGATCTTAGCGATGGGTTCGACCGGCTGACTCATGCTATGGAAACTTTCCCTAATCGTTCCATGCCACTTGATGTGGAGATGAATCGTGTATCTAGTTGCATCAAGAACTTCTCGGGAGAAGCAAAGCGAATTAGCGCAGGTATACGCGCCCAAGTTTTAATTGCGTGTGATAATTTGATGACATACGATGATGCAAGTTGGGAAAAAGTAGAAACTGAAATTGAGCAATTCAATGAGATCAAATCTACCTTAGCTGAAACTATATCAAGCATGCGTTCATTTAGGCATAGCATAGACAATCTAAACGTAAATGCGGGTTTCCAGACATATCGAATTAAAACCGCTCAGATTCAGCTGGTCAAAGAGATTGATCAAGCGCTGACTGTCCTGCAATCCGCAATGTCTGACTTTGCCGAAAGTCTAAAAACATTTAGAAACGCAAAATTTACATCTAAAACAGAACGTATAAATACATATAAGCAGAGAGGAGGCAGATTGTAATGGCATGTAAAGATTGTACCTGTTATGTTGATGGGCATAGCAAAAACGGCGGCCGCCTTCCTGCTGGTCAAGGTTTATGCACTATGTATAGTCAAGATGTTTCCGCTGGCGGTAATTGTTCTTCGTGTATGTCCGTGAATGACAAGGGTAGCAAAAAAGGATCTGTTACACATTACTCGTCCAATGGAACTACAGCTCACACAAATAAACCTCGTAAAGGCATGAAAGCTTGGGCTATTGTTTGCTTTGTTTTCGCTGGAATCTATGCGCTTATTGCATTGGGCGTTGGTACAATGATGTTTGGAATGACGGCTTTCTTGTGTATATTGGGCGTAATGCTTCTTGTGCTATACAAATCTCCTAAGCACATCCCCTATTTATTTGGAAAAAGCTCGGGTATGACAAAGACAACCTTTGTGATTATTTGCATTGCTGCGGCTTTTTGCTCTTTCGCTCTTATTGCTGGAACGTCCGAGGATATGACCACCCAAACCGGCGCTGGAACCAATGAATCCTCTACTAATGCTTCTACTGTAAGCAAGGTAACGTCTATTGGAAATTTCAAAACAACGGAATATGAGTTGTTCGTAGGGGAAAGTGTGGAGTTCTCTCTTGAACTTCGACCCAAAGATCTAACCGCCGAAAGTGTTGGCGTTGAAGTGTCCGATAATAGTATTCTTTCTGTAAGTGATATTGCATTCACTACTGAAGGAAGAAAAACCATCTTGACATTTAAATGCACTGTAATAGGAGAAGGCGAAGCTACGATCGTTGTTAAGTCTATTACAGGCGATAAGACCTCTAATACGGTTTCGTTTAAGGCTGAGCATCCTCCCATTGTAACCGCAATTGGCAAATTTAGTCCTTCCTATGCAATTCAAGAAGTTGGCGATCAACGGACGGTAACCGTATATATGAAGCCAATCGACCTAACAATGGATGATTTTGTTATTGAAAATTCTGATGAAACCATTATTAGTGTATCTGATATTGCATTGGCCACTGAAAATGAGCAAACAGTACTTACATTTACTGTGACAGGTATCGGTGTTGGCAAAGCATCTATTACCATCAAGGGGTGCAGATGGAAAGACGGAATCTAACGCTTTGCAGTTTACTATCAACGAGAAGGATACAAGCAGAACAGTTTATGTGACTCCTTACGGAGAAAAATATCATTACTCCGCTGCCTGCGCCGGAAGCAACGCGACAGCCACAACTGAGAATAAAGCAGCTCGATCCGGCAAGGAAAGATGCAAAAAGTGCGGTTGATTTGAGAGGTAAGAAAATATGAAATTTGGCATGAGAAAACCCTCGTTAAAAAAGTCTTTCAGCGCAAGGACAAAAGGACGCGCAACTCGCGCTGTTAAAAAAGCATTAATTCCAGGCTACGGCAATAAAGGAAGTGGCTGGATTAAAAATCCAAAGAAAGCCGCATACAACAAGATTTATCGAAAAACAACATTTAGCATTTGGGATTTGTTTAAGTAATATTTATTCTGGCGGCTTTGCGCATATTTGCGCAAAGCCGCCAGGTGTTTGTTATGCATACTAGCATAGATGGTTTGGGTTTGCCCAATAAATAGCCGTGTATATCCAAAGGCGATGCTTGCTAGGAAAAAGCTGTTGCTATTTTCTTGAGAAAAACTTCAAGGTGTCGCTTAAAAGCGACACCTCAACAAAATCCGCAAAATAGCACTTGCAATTTTCCTTTGGTCATGTATAATCATTTTAGAACATCTGTTCTGTTTCAAAAATTGAATAGGCGTCCCGACGGAATGGTTGAGATGAAACAGGCTGCGTAATTCCATCTCCAGGTCAGATTGCTTTGATATAACCGGTTCAGTTAAACCAGACTTGCTTTAAGCAGACATGAGAGGCCACCGGCAAGATAGCGCTCAGAAATGAGGGCTACCTTGTCGGTGGCTTTTTTGTTTTTCTTAGGCGAAAACCGGTGTGAAACAGACCTTTGTTCAAACAAGATAGGAGGTGATTGACCATACCAAGACTATCCAAGAAAGCAAAACGGGAGTGGGATCTGTTCTTAGATCCCAGTACCGGACGGCGCAGCTACAACGAACTGTGCCGCCGTTGCACCCACTCTTTCAAGCAAAGTTTTCGCGCCATTGTGGTGGCTTGTCCCCACTATGAAAGCAAGCGCAGCACAAGGTGCTGAAACACGCACCAAACCGCCGCAATTTCGAAGATGGTTTGCGGTGATGAAAGTATCCGCCGCCGAAATAAACGCGCCGCACACGAGAAGAGAACAACAAAACACGCACCCTTTTCCTACAGAAAAAGGCATCTTGCAGTTTCACCTCGCAAACGGCGCAAATCGGCATTAACCCACCTTCTCTTCAAGTAAGACATAAATATATAAATAAATAATTTAATCTTACTTAGCTGAGAGAAGAAGTATGAAGGAGAAATGTATGTTAGAAGACAAAATCTATACCCTGGAAGAAATGCGCTCCCTGGGCATTGACACCCACGAATATGTGTTCATGGATCAGCCGGGTGAAACCACCGGAACACTGATGCTCAAAGCAGAAAGCCGCACCCCAAGCATACGGATGTTCTTCTCCCTTTCCGACGGAAGGAAGATCCTTACACCGGTCTTTTGGTGGCAGCTGGGCAGAGGCTTTCAAAATATCCCCACAGGAACAGTTTTGAAGCTGACTTATGCCAAAAACAGCACCGGTCAAATCCACCTTGAAAATGCCGTGCCGGTGTAAACGGCATCAGTGGCATTTTCTTAGCAAGCATCGCGTTTGGGCACCATGTGCAAACGCAACACCTTGGGAATATCCCAAACCCTTATATTTTGGAGGTAACGATATGAACGAAAAATACGAAATCAACGAGCTGCCTTTGGACGTGCTCATCCCTTTTAAGAATCACCCCTTTAAGGTGATCGAAAACGAAGAACTGAATACTTTGGCGCAGAGCATCCGAGAATCCGGAGTGCTGGTTCCGGCCTTGGCTCGCCCCGCCGGGGATCGATACGAACTGATCTCCGGTCACAGAAGATTGGCCGCTTGCAAGCTGCTTGGCTTGCCTACCATCCCCGTTATCATCCGTGAACTGACTGATGCCGAAGCCATCATCAATATGGTGGACGCTAATCTGCAAAGAGAGCATATTCTCCCGTCGGAAAAAGCTTTTGCCTACAAGATGAAAATGGAGGCTATGAAGCACCAGGGCAAAACTTCGTGCCAAGTTGGCACGAAGTCCCGCACTGATGAAGAGATCGCCAAGGAAAGCAAGGACAGCGCCCGGCAGATCCAGCGATATATTCGGCTGACCAATCTGATCCCGGAGACTCTTGATATGGTTGACAACAAGGAGATTGCCCTAACTCCTGCTATGGAGCTTTCCTACTTGACCCAATGGGAGCAGCGGTGTCTTTACAACATCATGCAGATGGAGGGGGCAACCCCGTCCCTTTCCCAAGCGCAGCGGATGCGCCGTATGAGTGAAGAGCGCCGCTTGGGCGAAGGGGATATGGAAGATATTATGGCTGAGATCAAAGGCAACCAAGTGGAATGTATCCGTATCACAGAGGAACGCTTCCGGAAGCATTTCCGCAGAGATGTTCCCCCCTTGGAAATGGCCGAAATCATTGACAATGCACTGGAATATTATCAGCGCTATCTCGACCGGCAGAGAGATGAAAGGTAAGGTGCCGATATGAAAAAGAAATCCCTTTGGAGCGGCACCCATGAGTACACCATCAACGGTGTCCGTTATGTGGTGGATTCTTGCTTCGTATCGAGCAAGGTCAAAAGCGATGCCACAATCTCAAAGCGTTTTGAAAGAATTATCACAAGCGATGTCGCACCTTTGACAGTAGATTTTTCACCGGGTACAATGGCAGCAGAATATGCGTGTTCGGTTGCCGGGAAGGAGGACTAATGCAATCGAAGACGAAACGAGAAATAAACGGAATTACTGCCCTTTACTGCCGTCTATCCCGTGATGACGGCGGTGACGGGGATAGTAACTCCATCGCCAATCAGAAGAAACTGCTTTCCAAGTTTGCCAAGGACAGAGGTTTGGGCAACACCAAGCACTATGTGGACGATGGCTACACCGGCACTAACTTCAACCGTCCCGGTTTTCAGCAGATGATTGAGGATATCGAGGCCGGGTATGTTTCGGTAGTGATCGTAAAAGATATGTCCCGCCTGGGCAGAGATTATCTGCAAGTGGGTTACTACACCGAAACCTTTTTCCCCGACCACAATATCCGTTTAATCTCCGTCAATGACGGCACAGACAGTGACGAAGGAGAAGACGGCTTTGCGCCGATCCGCAATGTCATCAACGAACTGTATGCCCGGGATATCAGCCGCAAGATCCGGTCATCCCATCGGTTACGGGGAAATGCCGGTGAACCGCTATCCCCACCGCCTTACGGATATATGAAATCTACGGAAAACAAAAAGAAATGGATTATTGAACCGGAGGCAGCGCAGATTGTGCGGGATATTTTCCGTATGTGCCTGGAGGGTAAAGGCAACGAAACCATCGCCCGGATCCTGCAAGAGAGGAAGGTACTGGTTCCCATGGCCTACTGGAAAAGTAAAGGACTCGGCAGAGGTGGCACGCAAAACCAAATCAATCCCCATAAGTGGAGCAAAGGCACAGTAGCTAAGATCCTTGCCAATCAAGAATACTGCGGTGATGTGATCAATTTCAAAACCTATTCCAAATCCTTCAAGAACAAGGCCCGGCTAGAAAATCCCCGGGAGAACTGGCGGATCTTCAAGGATGTGCATGAACCGATCATAGACCGGGAGGTATTTGAGCAAGTGCAGGAACTGGTTGCCAAAACCAAGCGCAGAAGCCTCAAGAAAAAAGGTGAGGAAAAACACCTATTTTCTGGAATGCTCTATTGCGCCGATTGCGGCAGTAAGCTTTGGTATCGCACCAATACCAACAACAATGATATTCATTTCTACAGCTGCTGCAATTATAAAACCGATACCAGGGGAACTTGCGAAACCCGGCACTATATCCGGGCAGATGCCATCGAAGAGGTGGTGCGGTTGGAACTGCGGCGCTTGGCCAGCTTTCTGCAAGAGGATGAGGAAGCATTCGTCACCCTCTTGGCAAGGAAATCCCAGGAAGATCTCAAGCAAGAGAAAAAGATGCTGGAGAGCGAACTGCAGCGCTGCCTGGCTCGTAAAGAAAAAGTATCTCTTCTTTACGAAAACCTATACGAGTACAGTGTCAGTGGTAAAATCTCCGAAGAAAGCTTCATGGAAATGTCCCATAAGTACGAACTGGAAAAGATGGAGCTAAAAACCAAAATCAGCGAGATCCAGGCAAGGCTTACCAATATGGGGAGTCAAGAAAAGAACCACGGACATTTCCTTGCCGCCATCCGCAGATTTATGGAGATGGACAAGCTGACCGCACCGCTGCTGCGGGAACTGATCGATCATATCACGGTATATGAAACGGAAGGCACGGGTAAAAACCGCAGCCAACGAGTGGTGATCCACTACCGGTTTATCGGTATGTTGGAGTATCCCCACACTGACCCTGCATACACCGCTGATACTCGCAAGGGTGTAGCAGTAAAATATTTGACCCAATCTGCCTAAAACAAAAAGAGCAGGCCTCAAAACCTGCTCACTTACATCAACAAAGATTCTCTGTAAAGAAAAATCGAGTGTTCATAACTCAAGTACGTTATGAACACTCGATATGGTGCGGGTAACAGGACTTGAACCTGCACAACCTTGCGATTACAAGATCCTGAATCTTGCGCGTCTGCCAATTCCGCCATACCCGCGTATATATATAAAACGACAATAATGCCTTCACATAGTTGCATGGCATCAAGCCGAAGTTTATTATAACGCACAAGGAAGCGGTTGTCAAGCTGAAATAACCGCTTCCTTATTGTTTTATGTACACGTATGTTTTTTAATATTTAGCAAAAATATAGTTTTCATCAAGCTCGTATAGGGTTTTAAAAACATAGCCACGATTCTGAAGCTCTGTCAATGCCCAATCTATCATATCAAAGGTGTCGGGGGATGTATCATGCACAAGTATTATGCACGGTCTGTCCCCTCTCGTCAAACACTTCTCCGTTGTCTCGATTATCATACGTCGCAGATAATCGTCCATGCTCTCGCCTTCTTTTCGGTCGCCCTCCCACTTATCGCCGTTTGCCGCTGACCAGTCATAAGCGTAATAACCTCTTTCTTTTATGTAAGATATAAGTTCCACGCCATATTCACCGTAACGGAAAGCAGATGTTGAACCACCGGGCAAGCGGATAAGTTTTTTAGGCGGTAAATCTCCGAGAATATCACTTATTGTGTCTTCCCAATCATTAATCTCACTCTTAAACTGATCGACCGATTTATATATGCTCTTTATTTCATGGGTCATCGAATGACATCCAAGAGCATGTCCTTCGTCAACAATGCGTTGTACGATTGAAGGATAACGCTTTGCGTTTTGACCTATGACGAAAAACGTTGCTTTTATTCCGTGGGCGTTCAGCATATCAAGTATGGCTTCTGTATACTTTTTTGACGGCCCGTCGTCAAATGTCAAATACACAACTTTTTCGTCAACAGGTGGCAAAGTTTCGGTAGTTTCTGCATCCGATGTTTCGGTTATCACGTCAACAGTTTCCGTATCAGACGTCACCGGCTCTGTCAGTTGTGTTGACTCATCGTCATATTCGCTCTCTGTTGNNCGGTTCACTTTGGGACGTTTCTGTACAGTATATCTCAGGCGTATCTGTCTCATCCACTTCTTTTTTAGGTGATGCTTCCGATACTAAACAACCGCAAAACAAAAGAAGCAAAGCTGAAATAATTAAAGTGAGCGCAAAAGAGCGTAAGAAACAACCGATACGCTTTTTATACCGAGCTTTTCGTTTATGTAATAAAGCGAGAATCATTGCTGACTACCCCTGATATGTAATGATGAGACAAACAAAAACGCCCTACAAGCGGACGCTCGTGAGGACGCTAATTTCATATTCACGATACGTTCACAAAAACATTATAATACATAAATCGGTATCATTCAACAGATAAAAGATGTATCGTGTTATTTTATTTTGTTTCTCGCTTCTGTTTATCGTCATATATAATTTAAAGATTAACAAGGGGCTTTAGCCTGCGTGCAATAAGAAAAGCCAAAAACATTTTAACAAGGTCCGGTATTATAAAAGGAATTACACACAGCTTGAGTGCTTTAAAATACCCGATGTCACCTACAGTATTTGCATAAACATTTACAAACCATACGGTTCCGAGGGCATAAAGAGCAAAAAGCCCTGTTATCATCGACATAATAGATACAACAAGTCTCGGCCCGAATATGTACTCTGATATCCAAAATACTGTAGCCATAAGAAGAAAACCGATAATATACCCGCCTGTTGTGCCAAGTAGGACGCCTATCCCTCCTAAAAAGCCGGAGAATACAGGAAGTCCAGTTGCACCAAGCAAAATATAAAGCAAAACAGCAATCGTTCCTCGCTTACCGCCAAGGATGAGAAGTGAAGTATAAACACCAAACGTCTGCAGAGTAAACGGAACCGTAGCCGGCACCGAAATCCATGAGCACACGGCAATGATAACGGCAAAAAGCGCTATATACGCCATCTCTGCCGTTTTGAATTTACTCTTATTTGCCTTTATCTTTTTATTTACTGTGCTCATATGCCACCCGTACGATTATTTTGTTGTGAAAAGTATATCTATTATGCATATAGCTTGTCAAGATGAATAAAACGCATCAGTGAATGAAAGGCACTGTAAATATACAAGTACAACGCTTCATTGTGTGTAATATAAAGCATAAAAGCGGCGCGTCCTAAAAGGGCGCGCCACAGGTTTATATATAGGTCATTATTTATTAGCTACAAACTGGCCTATTTTTTTGTCCATATTTGATATGTGATTAATCAGCCAATCTACAACAATCTGATTTGCATTTAAAATGACGAGCAGACTGCCGCCCGAAGCATCATAATCCGAACGGAGCTTTGCAAGGCGTTTTATAAAATCCTCATGTGCAACTTTTTGTGCAGCGTATTCGGGATAATTAATGCTGAGCATGTATTTTTCTTCGTCGGCAAAGTGTTTTTTCGTGTATTCATCAAGAAAATTTAAAAGCTCGCCGATATATTCCTTTGCTTGATGTGCTTTCCCCGCTTCAAAAAGCTTTTCTGCTTTTTCAAACCACATTTTATGTTGTTCGTCAATTTCATCAATACCAACCGATAAATTAGGCGTCCAAGGCATAGTCAATCCTCCCTTTCTTCTTTATTAATAAAGTATTTTTTTCTTATTTCGCCGGATTTAACCTTATATCAATGTAAATATGGCCTGCTGATGTCTCAATATTACTTGCTGTATGGACAGAATATTTTTCACTGCCGCTGTCATTTTTCCTGTCATACGGTTTCGGAGGTTGAATATCGCACTTTATATCGTCCTCAGAGAGCATTGTCAAGACATTTCCGCTTATAATATTTGCAATTTCAGAAACAGCCGAGACAACAAAATCATCAACGGTATCAATCTCCATACCGCTCATAATTTTCACTATGTTAATTGATGTATCGTACGGAAAACAGTATATGACCTCACCTTGAAGATCACCTGTTACACCGATTGAAATGTCATACATACCCTCGGTGTTAATGTCATCAACAGGCTTGTCAGTTATATCCGCCAAATCAAGCATGAGTTCAAATACATTTTTCGTTGCCAGAAGAAAAGTTGAATAGAGATTATCAGCCATTTGTCCCTACCCCCTTTTCTTTTGCATAAACGCCGATGAGCTGATCTTCCGCTGCAACGTGATTGATAAGCCATGCGAGAAGTCTTCCGGCAAACTGCTGTATGAGCTGCTCATTATAGCCTTTGTCTTTATACTCTTTCGTTACATGAACGACGTAATTTAACATATCCGCATGGATTTTCTTATGCTCTTCATACCTCGGGTAACCGATTTTCTTCTGGTACTCCTCTTCATCGCGGAAATGTTCAATTACATACCCGTTCATGAAATCAAGCGTTTCGTTGACTTTCCGGACTCTTTCATCCCATGATGTCGAGCTTCTCAAGGTATGTAAAAAGGTATCTACACGGCGGAACAGTTCCCTATGCTGGTTATCAACTTGTTCAACGCCCAATTCATACTTCTCTTTCCAAAGCATATAACACATAACTCCTCATACGTGTTGTTTACTTTTCTATTAATATCGTAATTTTTACCATAGACTTTATTATTTTTTGAGAATAATTATTGATTTTTTTAGCATAAGATTACGTCAGTTAAGTAGCATAAAGCAAAAGCAGGCTCAAACGAACCTGCTATAAGAATAGATATTAATATTCATGAGCAAAAAAAGCGAGTGTTGATAACTCAACTTCGTTATCAACACTCGTTCTGGTGCGAGAAACGGGACTTGAACCCGTACGGTAAAACCACACGCCCCTCAAAC
>LFRM01182940.1_pt6 | contig 14833 bp, 17 predicted proteins | sample 618341 | NCBI WGS metagenome assembly LFRM01 (sample SAMN03654438, study PRJNA283298) | anaerobic digester metagenome | isolation source: pool of bioreactors CSTR01a, CSTR02a, and CSTR03a thermophilic anaerobic... | place: Denmark: Kgs. Lyngby | collected 2014-05-21 | reverse complement strand
ACATTGATGCGGATGTATTGGTGATTATAACCGATGTATCAAATGTCTATATTAACTATGGGCAAAAGAATCAAGAGAAACTGGAATCAATCACTGTTGCGCAAGCACGGAAACATATGTCGGATGGACAATTCTCTGATGGGAGTATGGGTCCTAAAGTAGAGGCTTGTATCGCATTTGCGAGCATGGGTAAAACAGCGATTATTTGTTCCTTAGATAAAGCTTTAGAGTCCTTACAAGGTACATCTGGAACTCGCATCGTCGGATAACTTGTGCGAAACGTGTGCAATTTCACAAAATGATTGACTGAATGTGTTTCCAAGGCTTACAATAGAAATGAAACGGAGGACATATACATATGAAAAAGAAACTAGTATTATCCCTCACAGCGCTTTTTGTCTTAAGTGCATGTGCAGGTAAAGTAAATAAACCAGGTGAGTTGGAGCCGCAGACATACAAAATCGGAACAGCCATCACAAATAAGGCAGTTGTTACTGAACCAAAAGATGACAAAAAAGGTGAATTCGAATCAAACGTAACGTACATTACAGTTGCTCTTGATGATAAAGACGCAATTGCTTATGTACTTATTGATGAAGCACAAAATGCTTTCGAATTTGATGCAACGTCAATTGAACCATTCGAAGGACGTAAGACAAAGAAAGAACTTGGTAACGACTATGGTCTAAACTGGTTCGAACAAGTAGCGGCTCTTGAAGAATATGTTACTGGAAAAACTATTGCGGAAGTTAAAGCAGGCGATCCAGCATCAGATTTAAACTCAACAGTCTCAATTTCTGTCGATAACTTCATCGCAACACTTGAGGAAGCAGCAGCAAATGCTGTAACTTACAACGATGTTGTGGGAATCGCTTCAAGTTCAAGTGTAAACGGAACTGAAGAGAACGGTGCTGTAGAAATCGTTACAACGGTCGCTGCAGTAGCAACAGACAAAGACGGTAATGTAGTTTATGCATTCGTTGACGAATCACAACTAAAAGCTGATATCGCTAACGGTGTAGCAACACCAACAGGATCTGACTTAACAAAAGGCCAACAAAAAGAAGCTTATGGTATGAGCGAAAAAGGTATGACAGAATGGTACCTTCAAGTGAAACACCTAACAGATTGGGCAGTAGGAAAGAATGCTGATGCGATTTCTAAAGCAGCAGAAGATTCAGATGTTACTTCAACAGTAACGATCTATCCTGGTTCATTCGTAAATACGCTTGTTAGCGCACTTTCAAAAGTAAAATAATCTAAGCCTTAAATAAGCCCCGAGTTTCTCTCTTAAGAAGATGAACTTGGGGCTTTTCTGTAACCTTGTAGGAAAAGAAGACAGTCAATGTTAGTTGAATCAAAGCAAGTATTAATGGATGTTAAGTTGAGAAACAAAAAGGATGGCATTGTCCTTGCGGTAGAGTTTCTCTATGATTTGGGCTATGTCAAAGGCCTTTATATTAAGGCAATGATTGATTATGATTCGGTTCAATCCACATATCTTGGAAATGGAGTGGCCCTGATTTATGGGCCTTCTGACTATGTTTTGAAGTCGGGTGTGGTCGTAATACAGGTCTCTGAAGGAGTGGACTTTGATAACAATAATGTCATTATGATTTTTGGAGTTGCCTCAAACCCTAAAGATCATATGCAGATGCTCTCATCCATAGCAATAGCGTGTTCAAATCCTGAACACGTCATTGAAATGGGAAAGAGTTATACTGCACAGAACATTGTGGATATTCTTAACTCATGAAGGCGCTCCATTTTGGCGCCGGTAAGGTGGGCCGTGGCATTGTAACTTTGCACTTAATCGACTCAGATTATTAAGTTATTTTCGTTGATGTGAATGAGGATCTCATTGATGAACTGAATCAAGAAGGATACTATAATGTAATTGATAGTGAGGGTAAACTCACAGTGATTAATGGTATTAGAGCGATCGATTCATATACACACCAAGACCAATTAGACGTTCAATTTCTATTTACAGATTTCATCACGACCAGTGTCAGTCTGAATGTATTAGCGCACATCGCTGTTGATATAGTGGAAGCATTCAACGCGATACCCCATGCAATGTGCCGAGTGATTGCGAGTGTTCTTATGTGTGATCAAGAGCGTTTGAAATTTATGATTAACGATTTAGGCGTCGAAAAGACCTTACAAGAATTAACAGGTATTGAAGATTATACAATTCTCTTTGAGGAAATCATTAAGAGTTACGAAAGGATACAAAAAAGTACAGATTAATTTCTGTACTTTTCTTTGAGATATTCTCGTAATACACTAATTATTTCTGAGTTTGATTTTGATTTCAAATCGGGGAAGATGCGCAAGAGGCGTTCTTCTCCTTTTTTGATGTGATTTCGAATGTCTTCCTTAATGTGTTTTCTAAGCCCAAGAATACTGGATAATGTAAGGCTTAAATCGATTAATGTAACACCTACCAATATTGGGGAGAGTGTATTCACAATCCGCGGGTCAAGGCTCTTTGTGAACGATACAATGAAAGGATTAATCCACAGCACAAGGACAACGGACAATAGTCCAAACAAGATACTGTTTTTGAGACAAATTCTTCCGTTAATGTTGAACTTCTGTTTTGAATAATCCCACCATGACATATTGAATAACTTCTCAAGGATAAAACTTGTGATGTATTCAAGGGTACTGGTCGCAATGGTTCCTAGGATAAAGATATATATTGGGTGTGTTCCATAGGGCATGAGTATGTACAATACTATGAAAGCGCCGAATGCGTAAATTGGAATAATGGGTCCTCGTAGGAATCCGCGTTCAACGAAGTGTCCTGCAGGAACAAAAAACGTACGTTGTTTCCACAATCCAACCAAGAAATGCGTAAATAAACCAAATAAAAATGAGTTCAATCATTTCTTAGTAAGCTTTAACTTTCTTAAATTATTACTACGCTTATATTTTCTTAATGCTTCATAGTTCGCGGCATAGGTTTTTTCTGCGGAATTAAGATTTCCCGGGGAATAAAAGACCGTGTCCTTTAATTCATCAGGAAGGTATTGAATGAGATGCCATAGATCACTTCGATCATAATCGTACATATCTTCATCTTCAACACCCACTGCATTCAATCTTAAGTATTTAGGAATTTGATGCGCGCTGGTTCGGACTGTGTGAATCGCGGCATCAATGGCCAATTCACCCGATTTACTTTTTGGGGACAAAGCGAGCTCAATAACAACCACTGAAAGCGGTAGTTTTGCTTCTGGGAAACCAATGCGTTTGGCTGCTTCAATAGCGGTAACCACTCGAGCACATAAGGCGGGGTTCGCAAGGCCAATATCCTCATAAGCGATCGCAATTAAACGTCGTTCGATGGAATCGAAGTCTCCCACATGGATAAGCTTCGCAAGATAGTACATTGCCGCTTGAACATCTGATCCTCGAATTGATTTCTGTAAGGCAGATAAAGCATCGTAATGATTATCGCTGTCTTTGTCCATTGTGATGTTGACTGAAAGAGATAGTTTACTAAGATGGTCCATCGTTAAGTTTGAATCATGAGTGCTCTTTGATAAGAGTTCAAGTGCATTGAGGGCATAGCGTGCATCCCCATTGCACGATTTAGAAATCGCAATAAGGACTTCTTCATCAACACTACGTTCTTCAGAAAATGTTTCGCTGGCTCTTCTTAGGATTTCTTGGATATTTTCTTCCGTGAGTGGATGGAATTCAAATAAGTGCACGCGTGAGCGAATGGCTGGGTTAATTGAAAAGTATGGGTTCGCAGTAGTTGCACCAATCATAGTGATGAGGCCACTTTCTACGTGGGGTAAAAGAACGTCTTGTTTGTCTTTATTGAGTCGATGAACCTCATCAATTATGACCACAAGTCCTTTACTCATTTCTGCTTCGATAAACAACTGGTCCAGTTTCTTCTTATTATCTGATACTGCGTTGAAGAGTCTGAATGGTCGGTTGAGTGCCGTTGCGATTGCCATTGCGGCAGTTGTTTTACCGGTTCCTGGAGGACCGAAAAAAATCATCGAATACAGTTCTTTGTTCTCGACTAAATTTCTTAAGATTTCATTGGGTCCGAATAAGTGCTCTTGTCCAACGATGGAGTCGATGGAGGATGGTCTTACTCGGTATGCTAATGGTTTATTCATTTTTATCACCTGTTTAATATTATACCATGCTTCAATGAGGGAATTGTGAATCAGCTTAATTCAATATGATATAATAGGAGCAATGCAAAAGTTGAGGACAGCTATGAAACTAGTAATTCAAAAAGTTAAAGAAGCACGTGTTGAAGTTGAAGAAAAGATTGTCGGACAAATTGATCATGGCTTCATGATTTTAGTGGGGATTGAAGACGGCGATACTGAAGCAGATATCATCAAAGCGGCAGATAAAGTATCCAAGCTTAGAATCTTCGAAGATGAAGAAGGAAAGATGAACCGTGATATTCATGATGTGAGTGGAAGCATTCTCTCAATATCACAGTTCACGCTGAGTGCAAATATGCGCAAAGGAAACAGACCCAGTTTCATCTCGGCCATGAATGCACAGGAAGCAGATGTGCTTTATAATCTTTTTAACGAAAGCCTTCGTTCAAGTGATATTCGAGTTGAAACAGGCATATTTCAAACACATATGAACGTAATCTTGAATAATGATGGTCCGGTTAGTGTTATCATGCTTCTAAAGGATGGCAAGGTGCTCTAAGGTATGGTATTATTTAAACGATAAAGAGGTGGAACAATGGCTATAGTACTAGATGGTAAACAAGTATCAAAGGATATTAAAGCGAATATTAAAGAAACAATTGATGGACTTGTTGCTGCGGGCAAACGAGCACCGAAGTTGAGTGTCATTATTGTGGGTGAAGATCCCGCATCACAAACTTATGTTGCATCCAAAGCGCGTCAGTGCAAGCAAGTAGGAATTGATTCGGATACAATTCGTCTTAATGAAGATTGTACAGAAGACAAACTCATCGAAACACTAGAGGGACTAAATGCCGACTCGGGTGTTGATGGCATCTTAGTTCAACTTCCACTTCCAAAACACATCAATGAAGATCGTGTTTTAGATGTCATTGATCCTAAGAAGGATGTGGATGGTCTCCACCCTTTAAATATGGGATACTTACAAATCAATCGCAAAGCACCTCAGCCGTGTACACCCAAGGGAATTATTTCTCTTCTGGATGCTTACGATATTGAACTTGAAGGTGCACGTGCATTAGTCATCGGTCGCTCCCGTCTTGTGGGTAAACCCGTAGCAGGACTCTTAACGAATCGAAACGCTACTGTCACGATTGCGCACTCTCGCAGTAAGAACATTGAAGAACTCATTGCTCAACATGATATTATTGTTGTTGCGGTGGGAATCCCTCACTTTGTGAAGGCATCAATGATCAAACCAAACCACATTGTTGTGGACGTTGGAATTCATCGTACTGACAATGGTATTATAGGAGACGTTGAAGGTGGCGAAAATGCTGCTTATCTCAGTCCTGTTCCAGGAGGCGTGGGTCCAATGACAATCGCGAGCTTGCTCGAAAATACATTGGAGGCATACTATGGATCCTAAGGAATTTGGTATGGGCGATATCGTCCAAATGAAAAAACCGCACCCATGTAAGAAGTCACCTTATTTTAAGGTTGTTCGTATGGGAGCAGATATTAAGATTAAATGTGAAGGATGTGGTGCAGTCATTATGTTGGCACGCCACGAATTCCAAAGAAAACTAAAGAAAGTAATTGAACGAAACGAGGAAACAAATTAATGGCATTAACAGCAGGAATCGTAGGCCTTCCCAATGTTGGGAAATCAACCCTATTTAACGCGATCACAAAATCACAGGTAGAAGCCGCAAACTATCCGTTTGCGACGATTGCACCCAATGTCGGTGTGGTCCAAGTAAAAGATGATAGAATGAATGTTATCCGAGAATTTATTGAATCAAAGAAACTCATCCCAACAACGTTTGAGTTTACAGATATTGCGGGTCTTGTAAAAGGGGCATCGCAAGGAGAAGGACTTGGAAACCAGTTCCTCTCAAACATTCGTGAAGTGGACGCAATCGTTCACGTCGTCCGTTGTTTTTCAAATTCAGACATCGTTCACGAACACGGAATCGTAGGAGATCCAATCTCCGACATCGAAATTATTGAAATCGAACTTATGCTCGCAGACCTTCAATCCGTTGATAACCGTCTTGCTCGCGTAGGAAAAAAAGCACGCGTTAACGATAAAGATGCGATTTTAGAAGTAGCGACATTAGAACGCGCTAAAAAAGCACTTGAAGATAATAAACCAATCAATTCATTGAGTCTCAATGAAGACGAAGAAAAACTCATGAAGACATTCCATTTCTTAACATTGAAACCAGTTATCTATGTCGCAAACATTGATGAAGACTCATTGATGGATATCGACAATAACGAAATGTTCCAAAAAGTTAAAGCTTATGCTGATGAGCGCGATTGCCGTGTTATTCCAGTATGTGCAAAAGTAGAAGAAGATCTATCAAGTCTTGATGACGAAGAAAAAGAAATGTTCTTGAGTGATCTTGGAGTTGATGAGAGTGGTCTTGACCGATTAGTTAAGGCGTCCTACGACATCTTAAAATTAAGAACCTTCTTCACTGCAGGTCCGATGGAAATCCGAGCATGGACCTTCCACGATGGTATGAAGGCACCTCAGTGTGCTGGAATCATCCATACTGACTTCGAAAAAGGATTCATCCGTTCTGAAACATACAACTACACTGATCTTGCAGAGTATAAGAGCGAAAGAGCAATTAAAGAAGCAGGAAAACTGCGTTCTGAAGGTAAAGAATATCTTATGAAAGATGGCGACATCGTTCATTTCCTAACAAGTAACTAAGCCGCAAGGCTTTTTTTAATAAAGGAGCAAACTATGAAAAAAGCACTTATGATCCTATTAAGCCTCTTACTTGTTTTGGTAGTGCTCGTGAAACTGAGTTCAAAACCGAAAGAAAGACAAGACCTTTTTGAGTACCACATTAAAGAAAATAGAGACAAACCCAAAGAAGATCAAGTGAAGGACTGGCTGGATGGGTTTTTAAAACAGGACAAGAAACTAATACCAGTATACAAAATATATGATGTTGAATATTTTGATAGAAATTACTATCAAGCACGGTTTGACGTAACTTATGCACCGGGACGAAGTTCAGAGGAAATATTCGCTGAAGGTACAAACAATCTGGTTTTTGAACTCCAAGTGATGGTGGGTGAGTGGTCACTACTAAATGTTTACACCCAAGAAGAATATGATGCCCTGAACAATAACTCCGAAGTCGATTTTGAGGATACAATTCCTGAACGAATCCAAATGAGAGAAAGCGAAAGAATGCTGGAATACACAGTTGATTCAGGTAAAACATGGAATAAGACATTAATTCCATACGCTGATATTGATCAACGCTATGATGACGCATCACTTAAAAACACCAGTGCACTCTATGGAGACAAGAGAAATACCTACCTCATTACAAAAGAAGAAGGCAAAGCCGTACTAAATCACACCAAAGACAAAGGAAAGTCATGGGATAGAACCTTAATCTATGTTGAAGGTGTAGATGCAGAGTACTATGGTAATCCATCCATACTGTATGCAGAAGGTAATGAAATCATTGCGACTTTCGCGATAAACCAAGCAATGGGTTCAACTCAAAGTATTGTCGCCCGTTCTACAAACAACGGACTTAATTTTAAGTACATCTCGGAAGTTTCGGGCTCAAAAATGATTATCAAAAGTAATGTACTCAATGATCAAATCTATATTGAGAATACAGTTGGGGAAGTCTATGTTTCAGATGATCAAGGCTTTACATTTGTACCGTTAAAACTCCCTGACTTTAATGAAGTCCTCGACTCAGGGATCGAATTCATAAACGCATACACCTATAGTGAACTCCCATATGAGTATGGAGGTAAGGTCTACATGCACCTCAACCAAGGTCCTAACGGTGATAGTAATATAAACTCTAAAGCATTGTTTGTATTTGATGAAAATACTCAGAAGTATGAGTTTGTGCGCTATATTCTGTACAAAGACCCGATAATTGATTGATGTTAATAAAATTTGCGCAATCGCAAGTATCCAAAAACACTAAAATACAGTAGACTATTTTTATCAGGAGGTGTGCAATGAAACTTGAAGAACGATTACTAAGATATCGAAAGAATTCTGATTTAACACAGGAAGATGTAGCGGATAAGCTCAACGTTACACGACAGACAATATCAAATTGGGAGAATGGCACCGCAATTCCCAGTGTTGTGAAGGCACAAGAACTGATGGACCTGTACGGCGAAACCTTAAATGATCTGATGCTCTCTGTTGATGAGGAACCAATACTTCAATCATTTCTTGGAAAAGAAGTGAAGATAATCAAAGAAGATGAAACAATCAGAGGTAAAATCGTAAAGATTGATTCTCAATGGATTACCCTCAATTACAGTGATAAAAAGGGTGAAGTCACTAAGGTAGTGAATATTGAAAGTATTCATGCAATTGTGGAGGTACAATAATGGATATAGTATGGATTATCCCGTTATTTATTCTGTTTGTATTAATACTGAATCCTTTCGAGAGTAAGCCAAATAGTAAAGAAGTAAGTGATATGATCTACAAAACTCTTTTACCACTTATCGACAAGACGGTCATTATCACGATGGAAGATACCCACATCGATGGTGTGGATTGGAGTTTAGAGGGAAACTATGTCTTTGATTTAGTGGGACTGGATTCCACTTGGGCACAGTTTATCTACACTAATAAAAAGAACGATGCGATTCATTTGATTGTGAAATTGGATCGCATTGACTCAATCGATTCATATCGGGAAAAGGAGTAATCATGACACGACTAAAAAAACACAGCTTTACTGTACTATATAATATATTGGGTCTTTTCTTTTTGCTGATTAATCGTTTGATGTACACTCTTATGACGTTCCCAAACTTCTATTCTTATCGAGACTTTCTGGATGGAACGAATTTAATATTTTTTGAATGGCTTGGATTGATCCTTGTCATTTGTTCCACGTTTGTCTTAATCAAGAGTATTTCCAAGGAGTATCGAAGAAAGTCATAAACAACAAATCGATACACTGAGTTCTTAGTGTGATATAATTAACACAGATATGGAGGTAACACATTATGAAATTAGTTCTAGCAATTGTTTCAAATGATGACAGCTCGTCAGTCTCAGCAGCGCTAAATAAGGAAAACTATCAAGTTACGCGTCTCGCAACAACTGGAGGATTTCTTCGAGCAGGTAACACAACAATTATTGTGGGTGTAGAAGACGATCAAGTTGATGGTTGTATCGCAATTATTGATAAAGAATGTAGTAAACGAACAGAGGTAGTGCCTTCGACAGCGTCGTATGACATTGGTCGTTTCGCACAATTCCCCGTAGAAGTTCAAGTCGGTGGGGCGACAGTCTTTGTAATAGACGTCGAACAATTCCATAAACTTTAATAAGAGGTTTCAGCTAAGCGCTGGAATCTCTTATTTTTTTATAGTTGGGCATAATTGTTTTAATGTATATTAAAAGGTTCTATAATTAAAACATATCAATATAGTATGTTATAGGAGAACACAATGACAAAGAAAAAACCAGAATACGTAAAAGATTTTGAAATTGGAATTTATACACTCGGAGATTATACCTCAAATGCCATCACAAATGAGATTGTGAGTGAGCAACAACGCATTGAAGAAATTATTCAAGCGGCAGTCTTAACCGAAGAATATGGCCTTGATGTGTTTGGAGTGGGAGAGAGCCATCAAGAACACTTCGTATCACAAGCCCATGCTTTAATTTTAAGTGCGATTGCTCGTGAAACATCACGCATTAAACTCATCAGTAGTGCTACAGTATTAAGTACTTCTGATCCTGTGAGAGTCTACGAAGACTTTACGACACTTGATTTACTATCTAATGGACGTGCAGAGATTGTTGCCGGACGAGCATCTCGAATCGGAGGATTTGAACTCTTAGGGTACAACCTGAATGATTATGAAGCACTGTTCGAAGAGAAAATGGATCTTCTTAAGAAGTTAAATGAAGAAAAAACAATTACATGGAGTGGTAAGTATCGCGAACCTTTGAATGGAGCTGTACTCTATCCAAAGCCATTGAATGAAAGTATTCCAATTTGGCGAGCTGTGGGTGGACCAGCAGAATCCGCAATTAAAGCGGGTATTGCGGGAGTTCCAATGATCCTCGCAACTTTAGGAGGACCTGCATCACACTTTAAAGAATCAGTGGACGCTTTTAGAGCGTATGCAGAACATTATGGACACGATGATTTACCTGTGGGAATTACTGCACTCTTCCATGTGGCAGATACGCCCAATGAAGCACTGCGCGAATTCTATCCTTATGTTGATCATGTCTTCCGTTCAGCGAATGGAAATGGTTTCTCAAAACAATTAATGGCCCAACAAGTCGACAAGCGTTCTGTCATGATGGTAGGAACAGTCGAATCATTAATCGAAAAGATCTTGTATCACTACGATATGTTCAAACACCAACGTCTATTACTACAACTTGATGTGGGTGGTATGAGCTTTGAAGAAGTAGAAAATCAAATTAAAATTATAGGAACGCAAATAGCACCTGCAGTTAAGAAGGCAATTAAGGAGCGACAAGACAATGAAAATACTGGGAATTAGTGGTTCAGTTTTTGGGACGAAGTCACGAATAGCATTGGACACCTTTAAGACTAACTTCAGTCCTGAAGTTGAGTATGAAATTATGGACCTTAAAGACCTCAACATTGAGTTCAGTGATGGTCGTGATTATCGCGACTATACGGGTGATACAAAAATATTGATCGATAAGATTCTTGAAGTCGATGCAATTCTAATTGGATCTCCTGTATTCCAAGCATCCATCCCAGGAGCGCTTAAGAATGTCTTTGATTTATTACCGATTGATAGTCTAAGAAATAAGGTTGTGGGTATTGTGATGAGTGCTGGTAGTTCAAAGCACTTTCTGGTGGCGGAATATCAATTGAAACCAATCCTTACCTATATGAAAGCTAAACCATTAGAGAATTTTGTATTTATCGAAGGTAGCAGCTTCAATCGAGGGGCCATTATTAATGATGATATTAACCTCAGATTAGAAAACTACGCAAAAACGATGGAGGCTGCTGTTAGAAATGAACGTCTACATCAAGAAAGTGAAGATGCTTTATTTGATTTTTAATTGTATTGAAAGAATCTCTATACAATGAATTAGAGTGTAAAGACCGAATATATCAATTCATGTGATAGATTCAATAATAGATTGTGGCATACTCCCTTATATTAAAGATAGGGAGGTAGTGTGATGAACAAAAGAAGAATCATGATTAGCTTTTTTAAAAATACTATTCATTCTAATCGGATATTCGATGCTCATTTTTGGAATCAATGATCGAGGATATTTTCTGATACCCATACTTGGACTTATTATCATTGTACTGGGTTTCGCGCTGCCCACACTGCAATCAATTATTGGATTTTGACGCACGTGCGAATATGGTAAACATTCATTATTGTCGCAGCTGCAAAAAAGGGCTATAAAAAAACCAAGAGAAAGGTCTCCTGGTTACTTACTAATATAGAATCGTTGATGATGTTTAACTTCGCTGAGTTGGAAGTGAGCATCATCTTTTTTAGTGTCTAATACTTGATGTGATCCATCATTCACAAGGGATTGATTATACATTGCTTCATATTCTTTGATACTGAGAAGTGTTCGTTTACTGAGTGCTTCATCAAGTCCTACTTGAAGATGGTCTTGATAACCTTCTTGAACCGTTCCTGAGAAGAATTCAGCGACTGCTCCAGATCCGTATGAATAGAGTCCAATGCGATCGTTCGCTTCTAAATCAACTTTATGAAGTAATGATAAGAGGTTGAGATAGAGTGAACCTGTGTAGATGTTTCCTACCATTCGGTTGTAATGCGTACTCTTAACGTAGCGGTCAATTAGTGTTTTGTCTTCAGTAATGCTCTTCAGTGCTTTGAGTCCGATTTTTGTATACGGAATATGGAAGCACAGTGATTTAAAATCATTAAGTGTTCGTTGTGTCTTTGAAAGATAGTTTGTATACGTAGTTTCAAAGAAATGTTGGTATTGATCGTTGGAGTATTTTCCATCCACGATTGCGACGTCTGAATACATTGGACGATAGAAATCGTGAATGTCTTCAGTGTGATAACTTGTCGCATCATCTAGGGCAATTAGCTTTGGATTTTCTGATAGAAGGATTGCGACAGCTCCGGCTCCTTGTGTGGGTTCGCCTGCTGTGTTTAAGCCGTATCGTGAGATATCACTTGCGATTACGAGGGCTTTTTTGCCCGGATTAGATGCAATGTGGTTCTTTGCGAGTTGAATCCCCGCTGTTGCGGCGTAGCATGCTTGTTTTAATTCAATGGAACGTGCACTTGGATTGATACCTAAAAGTGAGTGGACCGTTGTCGCACCTGCTTTTGAATAATCAATTCCTGATTCTGTTGCGAGAATAACAAGGTCAATGGACTGTTTGTCTTCGTCTGTTAGGATTGTATGTGCAGCGTTCGCTCCTAGCGTAATTGTGTCTTGTGTAATGGGTGGTACGGCCATGAAGTCTTGTCCGAGTCCGATGGTAAATTTATCGGGTTCAATGCCTCGTGCATTCGCAAGTTCTCTCATGTCGATGATGTATGATGGGGAATAAAATCCCAGTTTATCGATTCCTATAGTCATGTGTAAATCTCCTTAACTTTGTTGTTATCCCTATTATATAGTGTCGTAGGGGTGAAATCAAAGCCATAATGCATTGTGTGAAATTTCCTATGATATAATAAGAACAAACAGTAAACGCATGGAGGATTCAAATATGAGAATAGGTCTGGATGTAGGGACAACGTCATGTAAGGCAGTTGTTTTTAATGATGTGTTTGAAATTGTTGATTCTCGTAAGTCGAATTACACAACGTATACAGAACAGGATGGTTATGCAACACAGAACCCATCTGATATTATATTTGCTGTGAAGGAAGTACTCACTCCCTTGATCGCTTCGTATCCGATTTCTACCATCTCCTTATCAACCGCAATGCACAGCATGATGTTGGAAGGGTATTTTGATAATCTTACCGAGATGATTATATGGTCTGATACTCGTGCCGCAAGTGTTGTCTCACCGGGTATGTATCCTGAAGTTTATTTGAAAACGGGCTTACCAGTTCATCCCATGAGTCCTTTTGCGAAACTCCTTTGGTTTCAATCGCATGAACCTGAGAGTATTGCTTTGAGTGTTCGAGTAAGAGATATTAAATCACTCGTGTTCAACTACCTAACGGGTGAAGATGTGATTGATTACTCTTGTGCTTCGGGTACTGGGCTTTTCAACATTCATGATTTAACCTGGGATTCGGATATTCTTGATATGGTTGGTATTGATGAAACAATGCTCCCGAAACTCGTTGATGTGGACTATGTCGCATCGGGATTAATTCTAACGGATGGTATTGATGTGCACATCGGTGCGAGTGATGGGTGTTTGTCCAATCTTGGTTTGGGCGCAATTCATGAAGGTGACTTTGCGATTAACCTGGGGACGAGTGCTGCCATTCGAACGATTACTTCGGAAGTGTATATTAATCCTGAAATACAAAACTTCTGTTATTACCTTAAAAAGAATCACTGGGTTGTGGGTCATGCATCCAGTAATGCTGGGAATGTGTTTACATGGTTGCAGTCACTTTTCGCTGAGTTAAAATATAGTGACTTAGGAAATATTATTCACAGTTCGTCTTCTGATAATCTAATCTTTATGCCCTATATTAATGGTGAACGTTCACCTCATTGGGATGGCAGTGATCGTGGTGCATTCCTTGGCTTATCGCGTTCGCATACGAAAGAGCAAATGATCAAATCTGCGTTTGAGGGTGTCTTTTACGGCATTCGAAGCCTGTATGAATTGATGCCAGTTGAGAATACTGGTGTGTTACGGGTAAGTGGTGGATTGTTGGATGATCCAGCGATGAAGCGCTTATTCAGTGATATTATGGATGTTCCATTTGAATTAATTAACTATGATGAGGCTGCATGCTTGGGGGCTGTAAAGCTCCTGTTTGGTGAGGATGTTTCACTGGATGTGGAGCGTGTTGAACCGAGTGATAAGCCTCATTCAAAGGGCTTTGAGCACTATAAAGAGGTGGCGAAAAAGTACCGGGAACTTTTGGTCCTTTTGCGTGAAAATAAGTGATGTGCGTTGTAATTAGTAATATTGTGAAAAATAAGTGTATAATAGGTACACATGATTGAATGAGGGAGTTGGTTTTATTTTGAAAGAGGTTGTTATTGTAGCCGCTAAGCGTTCTGCTGTCGGGTCTTTTGGTGGGGCGTTTTTGAATGTTCCTGCGGTGGACCTTGGCGCACACGTGATTCGCGATGTTTTAAACAGCATTGATTTAGATCCTAAATTAGTGGGCACGGTTATTATGGGGAATGTACTGCAGGCGGGATTGGGTCAAAACCCAGCGCGTCAGGCAGCCATAAAGGGCGGTGTTCCTTTCGACAAACCTGCATTTACTGTAAATGAAGTATGTGGTTCTGGAATGAAGGCAATTCATTTAGGAATGCAATCAATATTACTGGGAGACCATGATGTTGTGATTGTGGGTGGCTTTGAGAATATGTCTCGTGCTCCACACATCATTACGAATGGTCGTTTTGGTGCGAAACTTACCTCACTCGAATCTTTAGATATTATATTAAATGATGGATTACAAGATGCGTTTACGGGATTACCAATGGGAATTAC
>LFRM01112598.1_pt1 | contig 14833 bp, 2 predicted proteins | sample 618341 | NCBI WGS metagenome assembly LFRM01 (sample SAMN03654438, study PRJNA283298) | anaerobic digester metagenome | isolation source: pool of bioreactors CSTR01a, CSTR02a, and CSTR03a thermophilic anaerobic... | place: Denmark: Kgs. Lyngby | collected 2014-05-21 | reverse complement strand
CCTCAACGCGGGGGATCAGATTGTCCTGCGCCGGGGGAAGCTGTCGATCCGCATGGCGGATGGCACCACGATCAAGCTCGCCGGGCCGGCGGAGTTCACGGTGGAGACGCCGCGCGACGCCGCCGGACGCAGCGTCTTTCAGGCGACCGCTGGACGCATCTTCGTGAATACGCGGCAGAGCAGGGGAAGCGAGGTGCGCGTGGTCACGCCCAGCGCCACCCTGGCCGTGCGCGGGTCGTCCGCCGGCGCGGATGTCAGCCCGACCTCTTCTCTGATGTGGTGTGACCAGGGCCTGGTCTATGTGGATGCGGCCGGCCAGCAGATCCTGCTCCATCCCGGCTACGAGACTCTCGTCCAGAGGGGCGAGGCTCCTCCGCCGCCGACGCCGATGAGCGATAATACGCACGCGCTCAACCAGCTCCTGAACCTGGAGGCCTCGCTCAGCCAATCCGAGACAACGGTCGTGATTGATGGCGCCTCCGTTTCGGGCACCGGCTCGCCAGAAGAGCAGCGGATGAACGATGCCGAGCGGGTGATTGAGGATCTGTTCAAGGCGTATAGCGAGGAGCAATCGGCGAGGGTAGAGGCACTCATCCATGATGAGTTCGTCACGAATGACGTGCCGGGGTTGGCGCGAAATCGCATGGATGTATTGCTTGCCTGCGAGGCCGACTTCCAGCAACTGGCGAATATCCATTTCGTCCTCCAGCCCGGTACTTCGCGCCGCTTCTATACGGATAGTGACCAGGTTTCGCTGCGCAAGCGCTGGGTGATCGATGCCATCCTCACCAGCGGTGCCCGCTTCCAGCAGGGCGGCGAAACGCTCTTTGTGGTCGCTGCCGATATGCGCGTCATACGCTGGGAGGGCGACCTCCCCTTCGGACGCTTCAAGCCGGAACCCGGCGCCGATGACGAGATGCTGATCGCGACGCCCACGGTGCTTACCCCGCCGGCAGGCGATGCCCCGGATGTGATCGTGACCCAGGCGGATGCGGCGGTACGCAACACCGGCGTGGAGCTGACGAACGCCACTGTGCAGATCCCCGTCAACGGCGTCATGGTCCAGACGAGCGCGAGCCAGGGGAGCACGGTGCAGGTGGGGAACACGAGCACGATTGTCGCCACCAACGCCACGTTCACCGTGAACGGCGCGCAGGTGACGGCCGATAACGTCTCCATCCAGAACTCGAGCACGTTTAACGCGACCGGGGTCCAGGTCAATGTGGACGGAACCCAGATGCAGGCCGGAGCGCTCAACGTCTCCGGGGGCACCGTCCAGCTTCAGGATGTCATTCTTACGGACGCGCAAGGGAACATGGTCTCGCTGGTCACGGCGACGATCAACCCGGGCCCTGATGGGGGGCCGCCCGTCATCTCCGGCGTGACGGATACCGGGCAGACGATCCATACGGGTGGGGGCCAGATCGTCTATGAACCGGCTCCGGGCGCGCCGCTGCTCGCAGGGAGAGGGGAGCGCCTTGGAGACGGGGATGGCTTCACCTTCGCAACCAGTGCCGTCACGGCCGGCCCCAGCGACCTCTATGTGTCGGGCGGTCGGCTCGACCTGGATGGCCTCGCGGCCGACCTGGGGGTTGCCGATTTTGCTGGTGTCGTACAGGCGCCTGCCACCGGCTACACCCTGGATCTGATCCCGCTCGACTCCCTGGTGCCCGGGCAGGTGCTGGTCGTTCAGCTCGCCGGCGGCGGCTATGCCAAGATCCGGGTGCGCGCGGGCACCACGGCAGAGCAGCTTTACTTCGATTGGGTTTACAACCCGGATGGCGCGGCGCTTTCGCGTGGCCGGCGCTGGCCCAGCCGGGCGGCGATCACCTTCGACGCGAAGGTGTATAACCGCACCGCGTCCGGGCACCAGCGCTTTATCCCCGGCGGCGTGGAGAGCGTGGCGGAGTTCCGCGCGGAGACATACCGCAACCTGAGCAATGGCGCTTCGGTCGAAGCCTATATCGCCCCACGCCTGAGCACGGATCGGCAGTTGGATAGCAAGACCGCTATCGTGGACCGGTTTGGCGTGCGCTACTTCATGCCTAACCAGTTTGAGGTCACCCTGGGAGACATCTCCAGCGAGTTCACCCCCTATACGCTCAACCGGACAATCCTGGGCCTCTCGGCCTGGCGCAACTTCTCCCTGGGACCGGTTGGTACCGCGCGCCTCTCCACCGCCATCGGGCCGCGCTGGCAGGCGGGCTCCGCCTTCCGCCTGGATGGCTTCGTCACCGGAATCCGGCTTTCCACGGAGGAGCTGCGCGACCTGGGGCCCTACATCGAGGATATGGTGGTGGGCCTCAACCTGGTCAAGTCCTATCGCGGCAAGCGCCAGCGGGGAGACTACCTGCACAGCACGGTGGCGAGTATGGATGCCTCGCTGCGCCTGAAGAACGGCCTGAGCCTGATGGCGGAGCTGGCCCGTTCGCGAGCGACCGACAACAAGCGCGACTATAATGGCGATGCCGTGCTCCTCCGCGCGGCGTATCGCGTGGGCCCCCTGCGCCTCATCCTCGACCGCGAGCGCGTGGGCACCGGGTTCACGACGGTGAGCGGCTCGGCTGCTGCCGACCAGGAGCGGACGAATTTCTGGCTGCGCTACCGGCCCAATGAGTGGCTGAGCGCCAATGTGAACTTCCTGCACACGCGTGACAACCTCACTGGCAACAAGGCGTTCACCACCCGGCTGGATATGCCGCGCTACGGCCTCAGCATCAGCCCCTTCTACCCAATACTCAGTGATGGCTTCCTGAGAAACCTCACCGTGGATCTCCTGCTGCGAGAGACGGAGCGCGATAGCGATGACGAGCAGCACACCGTCAACAAGAAGGCGCGGACGCTCTCGGTCTCGCTCATCCAGCGGATGGGGGATTTCTTCCTCACCCTGGGACGCGATGAAATCCGCGACCTCGATTACAACTCGAGCGGGGTGAGCCGGCGTGGCCATGCGACGGACCTTAGCCTGCGGTGGCGCCCGAGGGGCGGCTTCCTGAACATCCCCATCTCGCCGGTCCTTGGTTACCGCACCGGGCGTGAGAATTACACCGGAGGCACTGCCGGGCCGGTCTCCAGCCGGATCACGTCGCGTCGCATCGGGGTGGATCTGGGCGATGAGGACTGGCTGGCCGTGGAGTTGGGCTACGAGCTTCTGGATAACAGCCGCACTGATCTCGGCGGTTACGACCGGCGGATCCTGAACGTGGACCTGACCCGGGCGCTGGATCGCGAGGGGAACCGCCTGGCGCGGATCTCCTATCGCTTCTCGGATAACGACCAGGAGAATGGCGCGCGCTCCTACAGCGAAGGGCAGTTCACGGGGAGCATCAGCCAGAAGTTCTGACAACCGGGAGCGCTGGCATCCTGGAAGTGAGAGAGGACGCTCATGCGTCGTGCGCACTACGCTGTGATCGTTGGAGTGGCCGCCCTGGCCTGCGCCGCCTACGTGCTGGGCGGGGCTGGGATGCAAGGCGAGCGCGCGGGCTCGAAGTGGTGGGCGCCTGTGGGCGCCGACACGCGGGGCACCACGAAGTCCGCCGGACGCGCGGATGACGCGCCGGACGCCTTGCTCCTGCGCCTGGTGGGGGAGTGGTACGGCATTCCTGAGCCGGCGCTCGCCCAGGCGGCGCGCGACAGGCTCTCTCCCGCCGAGGTCGCGCTGGCGGCGAACATCGCGGCGAGGGTGGGGCGTCCTTTCGCCGAGATCCTGGAGTGCCGGAAGGCCGGGCAGGAGTGGGATGCTATCGGCCGGCGATTCGGCCTGGAGCCTCCGATGCTGGCGGAGCCGATTCGGCCGCCCGGTTCACAAGAGGATGAGGCGCTCTTTCGCGAGCTCCTATCGCGCAACTTCCAGCTCGGAGAGCTGGAAGTTGCCCGGCTGCGCCGCGAGGGTTTTGCCATGCCCGATATCGTGGTCGCCGCGGTCCTCGCCGGTGGGGATGCTGCCGCCGTCTCCGAGACGCTCCACGCGCGCAAGCAGGGCGAGAGCTGGCAGCGTGCGGGGGCGCGCTTCGTGGGCCGGCGCCTGATGGCTGAGGAGGCTTCCGCACGCGCGGCTGCGCGTCGTGGGGCGGCGGAGAGGAACGCGGGCGGCGCGGATACGGCGGAATCCACTGCGTATGCCCGTGCGCTCCTGACAGGGTATTACGGCGTTCGCCCGCGGGATGTGGACGCCGCGCTGAACCGCGGGGTGCCCGCGATGGAGTTGCTGATCGCCGCCAACGCGGCCGCGCGCTCTGGACAGGAGTTCTCGCAAGTGCTCCAGCTGAGAGGACAGGGATTGAGCTGGCGCGAGATTGAGCGGCGCCTGGGACTGGCCATGGGTGACCTGTGCAAGCTCCCGGATCCCGGAGCGCGCCGGACGGGCCGCCCCGGCGAGGGCGGAGATGCCTCTGGGGCCAAAAAGGCCGTCGGGACGGGGCGTGAGCCCGGCGGGAGGGGGAAATCGAGATGAAAAAGAGAACGCTCGCTCTCATGCTACTCCTCGGCATCGCCGCAGCCTGGACCGCGCTGCGGGCGCAGGCGACGGTGAGCTTGGTGGAGCCAGCGGTGACCCCTGCCGCCGGCCAGCCGGGAGAGTACACCTTTTCGGTGAAGTATGTTCACCCGGACGACCTTCCCCCTATCACGCCGGGTGTGCAGCTCCACATCGAGACTACGACCGGATCGCCCGTCCCGGGATCGCCCTTCACCCTGTCTACCAATGATTCCAGTCCCGTCTATAGTACGGGAGTCGTCTTCAGCACGACGGTCTCTCTTCCCGCCGGCTCCTACAAGCACCGCTTCACTGCGTCCGATGGGGGGCCGACGGTCACCCTTGGCCCGCTTGATGGCCCCCTTGTCAACACCCCCCCCACCCTCTCCGGGGGGAGCGTCACGCCGGCAAGCGGCTCCAGCACCACCCTCTTCGAGTACCGGGTCACCTACACCGACGCCGATGGCCACGCGCCGGACTTCGTGCGCGCCATCATCGATGGCGGCCAGGAACTCTTGCTCACGCGGGCGGATTCCAATCCCTATGAGACCGGCTCTCTCTTCACCGGCAAGACTACGCTGGCGCCGCTGTTCCATTCGTTCCACTTCGAGGCGAGCGACGGATACGTGGCCACGCCGGTGGTCCTCAAGGACACGGGCAACGTGCCGTTTGCCGGCCCTGTGAATGGCGCGAAGTTTGTCGGGAAGGTGACGAACACCGCCACCGGCGACCCGGTAAGCGGGGCCACGGTCACCACCGGGCAGACTCAAACGGTTACGGACTCGCAAGGGGACTATACGCTTTTCGGGCCAGTGGGCAGTTACGAGCTCACGGCTTACCCGCCGTTTGGGGAGAACCTGCTCGAGGCCCAGGTCTCGGTGGGCGTTGCCGCGGGCGAGGAGCAGACGCGTAATTTCGCGCTGCCCGTTGGTGGAGTGCTCGAGGGCGTCGTGCGCGATCCCGATTCGGCTCCTGTCGAGGGGGCTATGGTTTCGGCCTGCCGCCTGAACGGAACGCTCATCGCCGAGATTGCGACAGATGCCCAGGGGCGGTACACTCTCCCCCGCATGCCGGGCGGCAACGTGCTGTTGTATGTCACGCCCAGTTTGGGAACGGAACTGGTAGAGCAGAGCCTCCTGGTGGCAACCGTGGCGGGGCAGACGGTTACCAAGGATGTGATGCTCGCCAGAGGGGCGGTCGTCCAATGCACGGTGAAGGATGCCGCCGGCAATCCGGTGCCGAACGCGCGGGTTTCGCTGTACGGTGCCTTGAGCGTCGCTCGGCGTTATACGAATACCGAGGGGACTTGCACCTTTAGCGGGGTGGAGAGCGGGGATTATGAGGTCAGAGTCGAGGCCCCCGCGGAGATGCCGCACCTCCGAGAGCAGTCATTGCTAGCGGAGTTTGCCGTCAACCAGACGTACAACCTGCAGTTCGTACTGCCCCAGTCTGGTGTGCTCAAGGGCGCAGTGCGCGATGTGGATGGGAACGGGGTCCCGGGCGCGTTGGTCAGGGCTCGCCACATCGCCGGTATCTCCAACATCACCGGATACACCGATACGCAAGGGAACTACCGTCTCGAAGGCCTCGCGGGTGGCACCTATCGGGTGGATGTGACGCCTCACGGGGAGAGCACGCTCTTGCCGACGCAGCGGAACGGTGTGATCGTGCCGGATGCCGGGGAAGCCACTGCCGACTTCCTGTTGGAGGAGAGCGGCGTCGTCGAGGGCTTCATCACGGATCGCGCGGGTGCCCCGGTCCACGGCGCGGAGGTGACACTCTACACGTCGCTTGGCGAGCTGGTTGCCTACACCGATGGCGAAGGCTTTTACCGGGTGGCAGGCGCGCCGGAGGGCATGTGGAGGATACGCATCGACCCACCGGCGGATAGGAAGCTCCTCAGCGGCTGGCACAGTACGGTTTCCACAGTTCCCGGCAATGTGACACTCTACCATGCCTCCTTGGAGGATGGCGCTACCCTCAAAGTCAATGTCACAGCTGATGGCGAGCCGGTCAGCGGCGCGTGGGTCGAGGTCTATCCTGGTGGCGACTACGCGCAGACCGGGACGGATGGAATCGCGACGCTCGGGCCACTGGAGAGTGGAGTGGTCAGGATCCGGGTGGGGCCGCCCAGTGAACACGGCCTCGCGCCGCTCTATCTGGATGGCATCGCGGTCCAGGCGGGCCAGACGGTGACGGTGGACGCGCCCCTGAAGTGGGCGGGCGCGATCACGGGCCGAGTCACGGACGCCAACGGTGACGCGGTCGCGGGCGCGATGGTCGTGCTGTTCGGTGAAACCTACGAGGTGAAGTTCACCAACAGCGATGGGATGTACAGCTTTTCAGAGTTGCCGGTTGGATCCTATCGCGTGTGCGTCGAGCCTCCGGATGGTGCCCCCCTGCTTCCCAACGCCCGGAACATCTATCTGGGTCCGGGCCAGATGCAAGTGGTCGAACTGGCGCTGGCGCCCTCCGGCGTCGTCACGGGGACTGTGCTCGATGCGATGGGGAACCCGGTGCATGGCGCGAAAGTCACCCTGAGAGGCCTGGAACCGGAGTTCTTCCAGGAGACATCGAGCGAGGCGGATGGGGGATTCCGCTTCGTCGGAGTGCCCAGAGGCGTCTATGAGCTCATCGCCGCATTCACCGGCGCCACGGTGCTCGCCGGGGGGCAGGGGCCTCTCTCCGAGGCAACCGACGGCATGGCCGCCGTGCTCAGCAATATCAGCGTGACGCCCGGCGTGACTGTCACGCACACCCTGCATCTTCCCCCCACCGGCTCGCTGACCGGCGTGGTCTACCGCCCGGATGGCCAGCCCTATTCGAACATGGCCGTGGTGCGCGCGCACTATGTGCGCAACTACAGGACTCACATGGTAGAGACCTCGACCGGCACGAGCGGCGAGTACCGGTTCCCGCAACTGCCCGCGGGCCCGGTGGATCTGGAAGTGATGCCCACGGGGGCCTATCTCACGCGAGCGATCCAGGGGGTGATGATCACGACCGGCGCCGAGGCGCGGCAGGATGTTACCCTGGAGGAAGCGCCGAAGTGGGGGAGTATTCGCGCCACGGTGACCTCGGATGGCGCGCCCCTCGCGAACGCGAATGTGGAGGCCTATCGGACGGGATGGCCGAACTATCCCCTGGCGAGCGCGACCACGGACTCCCAGGGCGTCGCGGTGTTGGGAAACCTGACGCCTGGCACCTATCACGTGACCGTGCGACCTCCAGCGGGCGCGGGCGCGCTTGAGAGCACGCTGGGTGGAATCGTGGTCGCCTACGACGCAACCGCCGAGGTCACCCTCGATCTGCCAAAGGGCGGAGCCGTTGAAGGCGTTGTGACGGATGCGCTTGGCCTTCCAATCCGGGATAGCCACGTCACTCTGACGGCCTCCTCTGGGAGTGGCGCGACCCACACCGTCTTCACCAACGCGGATGGCTTGTATCGTATCGCGTCGCTTCCCGCAGGCGTCTACGATATGCTGGTACGGCCTGGCTCTGCCTTCGCTGCACGGAAGCGGATCGCGGGTATCACGGTCGCCAGCGGGCAGGTCGTCCGGCAGGATGTGCAGCTCACCGCGGGCGCAACCCTGCGCGGCGTCATCACCGATCCGAGTGGGCGCGGGGTCGACGGCGCGACGGTTGAGTTGAGGGGGATAGAAGGAACAGAGACCCTTTCGACCGATAGCCAGGGCGGTTTTATCCGCCGGTACCTGATGCCGGGCAGCTATCGGGTCTCGGTGTGGGCGCCGGCCGGGAGGAACCTGCTTCCGGTCCTCGAACAGACGGTGGTCCTCTCGGAGGACACCGTCACGCAGCACGATATCGCGCTGCCCGCGGGGCGCGTGCTGGAAGGGAGTGTCGTCGACAGGGATGGCAAGCCGGTTGCCGGAGCCGAGGTGCGTGTCACCTCGGGGGATGCCCACAGTTACTCGGAGACTGATCAGGCCGGTTTCTTCCATTTTGAGGGCCTCGCTGGAAGCACGGCGCAGGTGACAGTGACGCCGCCCGATGGGATGAACCTACTGCCCGGCTACCTGACAGGCGTCCAGCTCACTCCCGGGGGCACCACCCAGGTGGAGGTGGTGCTCCAGAACGGATGCCTCTTCGCAGGAAGGGTGACGTTCAAGGGGGTGCCGATCGCGGGCGCCTGGGTGATGCTCCAGGCGTTGGATGGCTTCGGTGAGGGTGGCGAGAACGAGCAGAGGTGCGATCGGGATGGCCGATTCGAGTTAGTGGGCGTGAAGCCCGGCACCTACCTTCTCGCCGTCTATCCCCCCTACGATTCCGATATCGACGCGGGTTACTATGAGGAGTACGTGACGATCCAGCCGGGCGAGACCGGGATCGAGCGGGGTATTGAGCTCCCCGTAGAGGGCGTGCTGGCGGGNNACCTATGGCATGGTGAGAGCCCTTGACGCTCGCGATCAGGAGCGGGGCGAAGCGGATATCGATGACAGGGGGCGGTTCCGCATCGGGCACCTGGCTACCGGGCGCTACACCCTGGTCGTCATCGCGCATGATGGGGCGAAACGCAACCTGTTGACACAGCGGTTTACCGGCATCCTCGTCACCGCGGGCCAGCAGACGGAGTATTCGGTCGAGTTGCCGGGTGGGGCCAGCCTGTCGGGCAAGGTGATGGACTCGACCGGCCATCCCGTGGCCGAGGCGACGGTGCGCCTCCTGGCCAATGGCAACGGTATCGCATCCGCGACCAGCGAGGCGGATGGCACTTACCGGCTTTACGGCCTCGTGGAGGGCACATACACCATTGAGGTGCAGCCTCCCGATGATCGGAGCCTGGAGTACCTGGTCGTCAATGGCGTGTCGCTGGCGGGGCTCGTCTCGCGCGACCTGATCCTTGCCCCCGAGGCGGTGGTCACGCTGAAGGTGACCGATGGAACAGGCGTTCCGGTGGCCGGGGCAGTGGTCCGGCTGCATGCTTCGGACCTCCCGATGTACTACTTCCAGGGCTCCGTAGTGACGAACCCCGAGGGAGAGGCGCGGATGGGCCAGCTGCCAGCCGGGCTCTATCAACTCGAAGTGGCGCCACCACCGGATGCGGTGGCAAGGAAACTGAAGCCGCGCACCCTCTCTGGCATCCGCGTGCCGCGCGGGCAGGAGGTTTCCCTCGGCACGGTATCGCTGGGCGCCTCCGGGGCGATCCGCGGTCAGGTGACGGCTCCCACGGGCCAACCGGTACCTGGCGTGCCGGTGTGGGTCACGGGGCCGATGGGCAGCGGCGAGGCGATCACCGACAGCGCGGGCAACTACCGGATCGACGGGCTGCCGGCCGGTCTCTATCAGGTGGCAGCGGTGCCCAGCCAGGAGAGCGGGTGGCTGCCGCGCAGCGTTTCCGGGGTGCGCGTCACCATCGGAGAGGCTGCGGAGGAGAATCTGAGCCTGGCAACCGCCGCGAGCCTGAGCGGGCGCGTGACGGATGCGAGCGGCACGCCTGTCGTTGGCGCGCGGGTCACGCTCCGGCACGGCGATGGAACCAGCATCTCTGGTGATACATGGGCGGGCGGCGCCTACTCGATCCCTGGCCTGCGCCCGGGCACGTACCGCTTGACCGTCTCGCCGCCATCCGAGCTGAACCTCCTGGATGTCGCGATCGCGGATGTGCGCATCCGGCCAGAGGAGAACGCCACCCGCGACATTGCCCTGCCGAGCGGCGGGATTCTCCAGGGGGTCGTGCGCACCGCGGATGGCTCCCCCGTCCCCTATCCACAAGTGCAACTGCTCACCGCGAGGGATGAGGCGCGCACCGTGGTTGGCAACGCTGTCGGTGAGTACTCCTTCAATGGACTGCACACCGGCCGGTATGACCTGGTGGCGCTCCCAACCCAGGCCGGGGCGAACCGGCCAGCGCCTGCGTTCGTGCCGTCGGTCTTGGTACGGGAGGGGGAGACTGCTTCTCAGGAGCTGGTGCTTCCACCTGGCGGCACTGTGTTGGTCAAGGTGGTTGATGCGGCTGGCAACCCGGTGCCAGAAGCGGATGTCGAGCTCTCGATCCAGGAACCGAAGGCATTCGAGGCCGCCTGGGGATACCGGTACACTGATCGAAGCGGGAATGTACGCTTTACTGAGGTCCATGATCTCGCGGATAGCTATGAACCCCATAGCCTGCCGTCGTGCGTCGCCACGGTTACGGTAGAGTCCCGGTCGCAAGGGGAACTCCTGCCCGCCCAGATCACGAGTGTTCGGGTGCAGGCAGGCCAGGAGACGGTAGTTACCGTCACCCTGGATACCGGGGGAACGATCACGGGTCGGATCGAGGACGCGACGGGAGCCGGTGTGGCCGGCGTCTTTGTCCGTCTGCCGGAGGTGGATCTGTCAGACCCAGAAGGGCCATACTCTCCGGAGCTGCCGCTTGCCGCGGAATCGGATAACAACGGCGTCTATCACATTTCCCGGGTTCCCGCCGGAACGCACACCCTCGTGTTCGATCCGAGGGATGCGAACCCGCTCCTCCTCGAGCGGAGGGTCACCGGCGTCCAGGTCACGCCGGGTGCGTCGGTCACGCGCGACGTGGTGCTCGATCAAGGCGCCATGTTGAGCGGCGCGGTCACCGACGCGGCTACCGGATCGTCGGTGCCCGAAGCGGTGGTTGCGCTCTATCGCGATGCCGATTCATCGGGAACTCCGGAAACGCAGGCGGTGACGGACTCCACCGGCAAGTACCTCCTCGCTGGCGTGGCGCCTGGCTCCTACCTGGTGGTTGTCCGCGGTCCGGATTACCGAAACCTGGCACCCGTGAGCGCGCGCCTGTCGCTAGCGCTGGGGCAAGAGGCCACGCACGACGTCGCGCTGCCCGCGGGCGGCGTGGTCGCGGGCGTCATCCGTGATGAAACGGGCGAGCCCGTTCCTGGCGTGCTCGTGGAGGCCGACGGGGGCAACTGCTCCGTCACCGATCCGGAAGGCGCCTATCGCCTCGAGCGTCTGGCGACCGGCACGTACGACCTCACCCTCTCGCCGCCGGAGCATAGCACCTTTGCGCGGCAGCGGATCACCGCTGTGATGGTGACCGCTGGAGAGACAACCACGCGGGACTTCGTGCTTCGCCGCGCTGGCGAGGTAAAGGGCCGGGTGACTACCGCCGCGGGCGAGCCGGTGAGTGGCGCGATCGTCGAGGTGCCCGAAGTCCAACTGGCGATTACCGATAGCGACGGTTACTACCATATGGGCGGCGTGCCCGCGGGCTCGCAGAGTCTCCTCGTGACGCCTCACGAGGGCGCGAACCTCCTTCCCGCGCGCCGTGACGGCGTGGCGGTGATCGCCGGGCAGACGGCGGTCGCGGACTTCACTCTCGACCCGACCTCGATGCTGAGTGGAACGGTCAAAGACAGCACCGGGACCGGCGTGGATGGCGCCCGGATTTGGGTGATTCCGTCCGAGCGCGGCAATACCGGAATGCTGGTGACGGCCGACTCGGCGGGTCGGTACATCGTGCCCAACCTCGCCCCCGGGCGCTACGATGTGACTGCGACTCCTCCGTCAGGCCGGCCGGAGATCCTCCCCAAAACGGAGCATAACCTCGTGATCAGTAGGGGCGCAACGCAAAGCCTCGATTTCACCTTGAGTGAGGGAGGTACGATTACGGGCGTTGTGCGCGATCATGAGGGCAACCCGCTTTCCGGAACGGTGTACCTGAGCGGCGTAGGCCCTGATGCAACCGGAGCGCCCGTCCAGGGCGGGCTGTTACTCACGGCCGAGATTGGCCCGGACGGCCGCTATACTCTCGTGGGCGTTCCTGCCGGCACGTTCATCCTTCGGCCGGAGGCCTACTCCTCGGAGCCGCTGCTGTCGCAGCAGGCGCACGTCACGGTGGCCGCCGGCCAAGTGGTGGAGCACGACTTCATCCTCTCGACTGGCGGCTGCGTGAGCGGGCGTATCGTGGGCCCCTCGGGCGATGGAGTGCGGGCTCTCGTCCGGATCATCCACCCGGCTCGCGGTCCAGAGCGCGCCTTTGAGGCGCTGAGCGGTGCTGCGGGGAACTACCGCGCTACCGCCATCCCACCGGGCGTCAACTACACGGTGGTCGTCGAGCCGCTGGATGGGTCGAGCCTCCTCCGGCAGGTGAAGACGGCGACGGTCGTGGACGGTCAGGAGACGGTGGTCGACTTCCAGCTGGCTGCTGGCGCCGTGCTCACGGGCCGTGTCACGGATGGCGAAGGTAACCCCCTCGGGGGCGTCTGTGTCAACTTCCGCGGTGCGGACACGGGGCGCGTCTATACCGATGGGGAAGGGACCTACCAGATCAAGGGTCTCGCCGAGGGCGTGTATGACCTCTACTTCGCGCCACCAGTCGATCTGCCGGTCGTCGGCCAGATCGTGCGCGGGGTGACTATCACCGCCGCGGCATCGAGCGTTCGCGATGTTCAACTGGCGCCTGCCGGACGCATCGAGGGCGTCGTACAGAGCAAGACCGGGGAGCCCGTCGCTGGCGTGGCTGTCCAGCTCCACGGATCTGGAACGCCTATACCGCGCGGGCCCGAAGAGGTCCCGGCCGTAACGCCCGCGAGCCTCTCACAGGCGAGCGAAACCCAATGGGATCGGGTGATCACCGGGGCTGATGGCCGATTTGTCTTCACCGGCCTGCCCGCAGGGCATTTCACGCTGGTCGCCGAGAAACCACCGCTGGATGGGCTGGCCCCCGGCGAGGCACAGGTGGATCTGGGGCCCGGCGGCACGGCGGCGGTGACCGTTGTGACCCCGCCGGCGGCCAGGATCACCGGCGTGGTGCGCGGCACGGCGGGCACTCCGCTCGCCGGCATCGAGGTGATGATCAGTGGACCGCGTGTCGCGGTGGCTACGGCGACGGACGCGGGCGGCCGCTACGACTTCGCAGGGCTGGCCCCGGGCACGTATACGGTTACGGCCAGGGCGCCCTACGGCGAAGGCGTGGGAACGCGCAGCTACCGGGTGGATGTGGCGGAAGGTGCCACTCTGACGCACGATATCTCGCTGGCAACGACCGGCTCCATCGGGGGCGTGGTTCGTGGCCCGCATGGCCCGCTCCCAGGCGCGACGGTCCGATTGCGCGGCTTGGGTCAGGATGAGTCTCGCGCCACCGCGGCGGATGGGAGCTTCCTCTTCGAGCACCTTCCGGCGGGGGTGTTCCAGATCGAGATCTACCCGGGCCGGGGCGACCGGCTCAACGCCATCAAGGACGAGTTGGTTCTGGCGCCGGGCGAGGCGTTGCGCAGGGAGTTCGCGCTTCCCGCAGCAACCGGCTCGATCTCTGGAGAAGTCCGCTTCAAGGGCACCCTGACAGGTCCGATCCTGGTGGCACTCTTCGAGGCGAAGCCGGATACCGAGGCGAGCCCCGGCTTGCGCAGAACCGCCCCTGCCGCCACCCGCGGATGGGTCGCCATCGATGAGAGCGTGATTGGCAAGGAGATGCCCTTCGCGCAGTGTCGCATTGACGCGCCGGGTCCATTCACGCTGGAGGGCGTGCCGGACGGGCAGTATCACCTCTTCGCCGTGATGGATCTGAACCAAAATGACCAGGTTGATCCCGGCGAGCCGGTGGGCAAGTTCGGGAAGCCGAACGCCGTCTTCGTGCGCGGCGGGTCGGCTGTGACCGGCGTGCAGATCGTGCTCCAGGTGCCGTTTGCCGAGCTCGACCTGTCGCTGGGGCGCGTCACGCCGCAGCAGGTGGCCCCAGGTGGTACCCTCCATCTGGCAGTGACAGCGATAGGCGCGGACCGGGTTGAGGCGGAGGTGTTCGACGCTGCGACCGGCGCCTCGATGGGCATCGTGGAGCTCGCTGACGACGGCACGCGCAACGACGGCACCGCGAACGACGGCCTATACGCCGCCACCTTCGTGGCGCCGACGACAGCGGGCGACTACGTCGTGGATTTCCGCGCGAAGGATGCCGAGGGGAACTGGACCGTCCGCGTGAACTGCGCCGGCTTCACCACCGCGCCGTTCCAGAAGACGGCCCCGGTGCTGCTCCTGAACGTCGCCGCCGATCTGGCTGAGCTCCGTATCGATACGCTCGGCAACGCAACGGGTGGCAAGCTGTACGCGGCTCCGGTGAGGGATGCCGCGTCGGTGGAGTGCTACTACGCGGAGGCGCTGAGCGCGGCGGGGGTGACGTTCGATGTGTGGCGCACGATCTGCCGCGGCCCGATTGATGCGCAGACGCTGGGCGCCTACGCTGGGCCGGATAGCGTCGTCGTCGTGGCCTGGCCCTATCAGACTCCCGAGGGAATCCCCAGTTTGGATGGGGGGATCTTCGCGCACTTCTTGGATGCCGGCGGACGGCTCTTCCTCTCCGGCCAAGATGTCGCCTGGGATGCCGAGGGCGACGATCTGTACCGCTTCGACCCGGTCTTCCGCGAGTATCTG
>LFRM01159596.1_pt1 | contig 14837 bp, 16 predicted proteins | sample 618341 | NCBI WGS metagenome assembly LFRM01 (sample SAMN03654438, study PRJNA283298) | anaerobic digester metagenome | isolation source: pool of bioreactors CSTR01a, CSTR02a, and CSTR03a thermophilic anaerobic... | place: Denmark: Kgs. Lyngby | collected 2014-05-21 | reverse complement strand
ATCTGAAACAGCGTCGGCCGGTCATTGTCTCAGTAGAAGACCTTGACAAGGAGCTATCGAGACGGGTCATCGACTTCGTCAGCGGAACCACTTATGCCATTGATGGCCAGGTGCAGCGCGTCGGTGAGGGGATTTTCGTTTTCGCGCCAAGCAATGTCGTGATTGACGTCTTTCTCAAACGCCAGTGGGAGGAGGACCAATCCTAGTGAACCGACCTATAATTTCATCGCTGGCCAGTGTAGGCGCCGGAGCCATGGCGAGTGCCCTGCTCACCGCCTGGGTGAGAGAAGGCCTGGTGCGGGCGGAGAATGTCGTAGCCATTGACATTCTCGCCTCCAGACGGCAGGCTCTTGAAGAAGAACTCGGCGTACGCAGCACTGATTCGATAGCTGAAGGCGTAACGGGGGCCCAGGTGGTGTTGCTGGCAATCAAGCCGCAGCATGTGACGGACGAGGTTCTGTCTGAGATGCGCGCCGCCCTGAGCCCGGGAGCGTTGGTCATTTCCATTGCCGCAGGTATTCCGCTGGCCTTCTTGGAGGAAGGTCTGGGGCCTGATGTGCCGGTGGTGCGTGTCATGCCCAATACGCCTTGCCTGGTACAGGCTTCAGCAACCGGTCTGAGTCCGGGTAGTCGGGTCAGCTCCGCTCAGACGGAGGTGGCCTTGAGTCTCTTTCAGACGGTGGGTAAAGCTTTCGTGCTGGAAGAAAGGCTTTTGGATGCAGTTACCGGGTTGTCAGGATCAGGTCCGGCCTATGTGTATCTGGTCATTGAGGCCTTGGCAGACGGGGGAGTGGCTGCGGGACTGCCTCGTGACGTTTCTCTTGAGCTTGCTGCTCAGACGGTTCTTGGAGCGGCCCGGATGGTGGTGGAGACCAAAAAGCATCCGACTCTGCTCCGTGTGGCGGTCACCTCTCCGGCAGGAACGACGGCGGCAGGAGTCCATGTTCTTGAGAAAGGGGCTGTCCGCGGTCAGCTGATCGACGCTGTGTTGGCCGCCACGGCTCGATCCCGGGAGCTGGGTTCTGTGGCTTCTCGCGGTCGCCACTCCTGCCGGAAAGATAACACTTGAGGAGCGAAGCTTATGCTGCATAGGCTCGTGGACATCGTACTGATCTGGTATGAGAGACTGGTTCTCGTCCGTGTTATCCTGTCATGGGTCGGCCCGTCGTCGTACCACCCGATTGTTCGCTTCATTGTCAAAGTGACAGACCCGGTGTTGGAGCCCGCACGCCGCGTCGTTCCGACCGTAGGGGCCATTGACTTTTCTCCTGTTCTGGTTTTTTTGGTTTTGAGCTGGTTGCGCCGATTCTTGGTGATCAACTTGATAAGGTTGGGCTGTTAGATCGCCTGCCGGAGGAGACTTGGCATAATGAACAACAAGGAGAGGTTGCTCTCCCATCTGGAGGGCAAGGAGGAACGTTTGCTAGGAGCGCGGATCGTCGATCTGGCTGAGCGCGCTATGATCGATGACACTCCACAAGCCTCGGATTTTCTGGATCCTCGGGAACGTCAGATCGCCCAAGGTGTCTTGGGCTGCATACCGGCGATACGCGCCCGAGGATACGGCGGATTTCCGGAGGCGGAAAGGCAACGTCTGCTGATTTATCCTGAACACTATCTAACCGAGCTGTTGGAGCCGCCGCTGTGGGCCTTAGAGGTTAAAGTCGAGACACCGGGCCGTGAGTTGAGGCACGGTGACTATCTCGGGGCTATTCTGGGCGTAGGTATTGACCGAGGACAGGTAGGCGATATCTTGGTCCAAGAAAACGGTTGTCAGGCCATTGTTTCACAAGAGGCCCTGAGAGTGTTGCTTGTGGAGTTGCGGCGGGTGGGGTCAAGCGAGGTCTCCGTGAGCGAGATCGATTTAGAGCAGCTGGAGGTGCCGGCGCAACGGATCAAGGAAGTGCGTACGACTGTTGCTTCAATGCGCCTGGATGCGGTGGCGGCCTTCGGCTTTGGTATGTCGCGTACGAAGATGGCTCGTGAGATCAAGGGTGAGAGAGTGAAGCTGAACTGGAAGGTGGTCACCGATCCCGCCCATCCGGTGGCAGAGGGTGATGTGATCTCTATGCGCGGCAGGGGGCGAATATCTGTCGATCAGATTACGGGTACCACCCGCAAAGGACGTATTTCTTTGCTGTTAAAAAGAGCGTTTTAACGGGTTTGAGAAGGAGGCAACTTCTTGCTGACACCGCGTGATCTGTTAAACGTGCAGTTTGCTCCTGCTTGGCGCGGCTATAACCGGACGCAGGTTGACGAATTCATACGACGTCTGATCGGGGAGTATGAAGAGCTGGTTCGCAAGTACAACAAGCTGAAGGAAAAAGAACCGGGTCAAGCTGTCTCTACGGATGACGTTGAAACCTCTGAGCAGGCGGTAGAACAGGCACGTCAACAGGCTGAGGAAATCGTGGCCGGTGCCCGCAAGCAGGCAGAAGAGATTCTGGACGCGGCGCGCACTCAGGTGAGTGAGGAAGAGGCCCGCTTGGCGGCGATTCGTCAGGAGACCATTGGCTTTCAGCGCCGCATGCGCACGCTGCTAAATGAGTTCTCTTCGCTGCTGGATCAGGGAGAGGCCGAAACGGAGCGATTGCTTCAGTTGGTAGGCGAAGCTATGGACGAGGCTGCGCCGACTAGTTCAAGGGAATAGAGTCCCGGTATTCCAGGATGCCTTGAACCACTGCTTCCGCCAGTTTTTTCCGAAATGCAGGGGTGCGAAGAAGCTTTTCTTCATCATGATTGCTGATGTAGGCCAATTCCACGATCACAGCTGTCATCTTGCTCTCGCGAGTGATGAGGTGGTTTTCCGGCGTTGGCTCCTTTGCTCCATAGCCCACAGCCGCGCGCAGATGGTCTTGGATACATTTGGCCAGTCGTTGACCATCCTGCGAGCCAGGCTGGTAGTATGTGCGCGGACCTTTGGCCGCGGGTGAACGGAAACTGTTGCAGTGAATGCTGACCAGGATATCGACCTGGCGGTCATTGGCCAATCGCACGCGCGCCCGAAGGTCCCGAGCTTGAGAGGTGTCCAGTCTGGCATCATCCGTGCGCGTTAAGAAAGCTTGCTCACCTGCGGCGCGAAGCAGCGATTGAACTCGGCGCGCTACATCGAGAGTGACCATCTTCTCTTTCAGCCCCTGCGGGCCGATGGCCCCCGGATCGATCCCGCCGTGTCCGGCGTCTATGGCTATCGACAAGACCGGCCAGGCTACCGACCATAGCTGAGACGCCAAAGGGATGGCAGCGGCGGCTATGGCCAGACTCAAACTGAGGAATAGGACCGCTCGGGCGGCGGCCTTGGCCGAGCCTGCCCACCAAAGGACCACCCGCATAGGTGTATTGCCCCCTTTCGGACGCATAGATGCGTGGTGCATCTGTCTACACTTACGCAGATCCCTCAGCGATGATAACCATACATGGTGTAGCTGATCTCGCCGTCGCGGGCCTGCTCGTATTCTATTCTCACCGTGTAGGTGCCCGAAGGAAGACGTATGGAGTGATAAAGCTTCAAGTGTCCCTCGGCGTCCGTGTATCCTCCGATTATGGCTTTGCCCTCCGGATTGATGATTTTGAAAGTGACTCTTCCGGATGCGACAGTCGCCCTGAACTCGACCACCAGTCGTGGCAGTTGAGGAGGGAGCACGAGGTTGAACTCCTCGACGCCATGGGCGTAGCGGAAGCGAATGTAATCCGCTTGGGCTGAGGATTCGCCGTGGTACGCATAGGCATCATAGCCGCGAAATGTCACCCCGTTACGCTTGGTTTGACACCCTCCGCAAAAAGCGAGCAAGAGCGCAAGAGCGAAGGCCGTGAAAATCTTCTGCTTGTGCACGTAGATGCTGAACCCCCTCGCTATGCCTTATATGGGGGAATAGGTCGTACCACACCCGATATCCTGCCGACGAGGCGGATCACCACAACTTCTTTGCTGCGCGCATGTCCCTGGTTCGAACCATAGGGAGCATCAGTTGTCGTCTATCAGGGGGAGTACGGCATCCAGGCTCTGTCGTAGGTTGTACATGGTGTCGAACTCTCTGGGGCGCTGCAGCATCATCTGCGGTTGGTCCAGGCGAAACTGGCGCGGACTCACCTCCTTGAGTTCATCCCAGGCGACCGGTACGGAGACTGGCGCTCCTGGGATGGGTCTGGGTACATAGGGGGCGACGATGGTCTTTCCCGGCAGGTTTTGCAGATGGTCGATATAGACTTTTCCGTACCTCTTGTTCACAGATCTTTCGGTCGTCGCCTTTTCCGGATATGCCCTGGCCAAAAGCTGTCCCAAGAAGCCGACAAAGGCGCTGGTTTGGGCAAAGGTATATTGAGCGGCCAGGGGGACAAAGATATGTATCCCGCTGGCTCCTGAAAGCTTGGGGAATCCTTCAAGACCCAGCTCCCTCAAAAGCACTCTGACTAGCTCGGCGATCTGTACCACGTCATCCCATGTCGTGCCTTCAGCTGGGTCAAGATCAATGACCGCGTAGTCCGGGTTGTTCGGATGGTCAACGGTGGACATCCAGGGGTGGATCTCTATAGTGGCCAGATTGGCCAACCAAACGAGAGTTGCCGGTTCCTCGGCGAGAAGAAAGCGCACTGGTGGATCGCCGATCGTGTACGTAGGCAACCAGTCGGGAGCATGAGCGGGGAGGTTTTTCTGGTAGAACATGGTGCCTGTGATCCCGTTCGGATAGCGAGTCAGTGTCAGTGGGCGGCCTTTGAGATGGGGGAGGAGCCTGTCGGCTACGGCGGTGTAGTAGCGGATCAGATCACCCTTAGTGAGGCCTTCATCGGGCCAAAGGACTTTGTCGATGTTGGTGAGTTTGAGTTGGCGCTCATCAATCCTTACAAGAAGCTCATTCATTGTCCGGCACCTCCCGCGGAAGGATGATCCGTGGCCAATATGCATTCTGCGGGTGTTTTGTCCGTGCGAATGCCTCGAAACACAGGATGGCGCAAAAGACCGTTGGCAGTCCAGGTGAGATACTCGATGCGGCAGACAATTAGGGGTTTGAGCCAGGTGGTGATGTCGCCGTTCCCTCCGTCCAGCCGTTCGCTGAAAGGTGATCTTTCCGTTCGAATGCGGTTGAAGAATTCCAGGAGAGTAGCACCGTCTTTGGTTGAAAATCCTGTGCCGACCCGTCCCACATAGAGCAGTGTCTCGGAGGAAGGTCGGTATTGTCCCAGCACCATACTGGCCAGTCCCTGGGGATTTCTGGTGTAACCGCAGATCACGCAATCCGTCTCTTTGACGTTGCGCACCTTGATCCAATACGGGCTGCGTTTCCCGGGCTGATAGAGGCTGTCCAGTTTTTTTATCATTGTGCCTTCGCATCCGTAGTGCAGTACGACATCATGGAACTCAGGGCCCGCACCCACGGTGGCGGGGGACAAAACGACATGAGGACCCGGCTGCAGATGTCGCTCAAGCAAAGAGCGTCGTTCTTGGAGCGTTTTGTCCATCAGGTTGATTCCGTCATGATAGAGTAGATCGAAGACGATCAAGACAGCAGGGTGTTCATCCGCCATCCGAGCCCGGCGCGCGGGTGTGATGGTCAGATTGCGGTTGCGGACCAGATCGAACACGGCCTGTCCGGATTCATCGAAGATGACCAACTCGCCGTCTACGGCCCATGGCGTTTGGCGAAGGCAGTTCAGACCTGCCAACTCCGGGAAATGCGCGGTCATTTCCCGTCCGTTGCGACTCATAAGACGTAGGCAGTCTTCTTTGAAAGCCAGACACCGGAGTCCGTCCCACTTGGGTTCGTACAAGAATTCGTCGGACCAAACGGGTGGGCCCGGCGTGGCCAGCATAGGGGGCACAAACCTTGGTAAAGACATACGTGATCAATCCTTACGGCGTTGATCGCCCGTCGCCCTACCGACCCGGACGGTTTCCTCCCTGTTCTCTTCCCGTTTTTTCACCTTCTCTATGTTGTGAAGGCTGGCTTCAAGCGCGGCCATCAAGTCTACGACATCTTCCGCTAACGGTGCGGTGCTTGGTGCCTGATGAATCTGGTGTCCTGCCGCTTTAGAATGTATCAGCTGTAAGAGAGCGTGGCGATATTCATCGGTGTATTTGTCCGGCTCGAAGGGAGTGCTCAGGTTCTCTATGAGCTGCAGGGCCATTCGCAACTCTGCCGGTGTCACTTCGCTGCGATCTTGCACGCGCTTCAAAGACTCGACAGCACGCACCTCATCCGGATAATACATGGTGACCACCGACAGCAGATCCCCATAGACACGCAAACAGCACAAAGACTCCCGCGCCCGGATGGTGATCTTGCCGAGGGCAACCTTTCCGCTGTGTTGCATGGCCTGAAGCAGGAGCAGATACGGTTTGCCGGCCCCCTCAACGGGCTCCAGATAGTAGCTGCGTCGGTAGAAGATGGGGTCAATCTCAGCGAGATCGATAAAATCCCGAATCTCGATCGCTTTGAGTGTAGGCGACGGAAGATCGGTCAAATCCTCCTCCTCCAGGATCACATAACCCCGGTTTCCGTATTCGTAACCCCGAACAATCTCCTCTGGGGGTGCTTCACTGTTGCAGGTGGGGCAGTGTCTGATGTAGCGAATGGGGGTGTGGCACTTGCGGTGAAGCTGATTGAAACTCAGACTCTTGTCTTCCGTTGCGGCGTACATGCGCACGGGTATGTTCACCAATCCAAAACTGATGGCACCTTTCCAAAGGCTTCGCATGGTCGACCTCCAGCAACACAGTCTCCTGCCCATGTATTACGGTGCCCCAAAGGGGATTCGATCAAAGGGATAGAAAACTGTATCTGCGGGCAGTCCCTGACAGTCAGGAGGCGGGGGCGGACAAAAAGAGACGATTGACAGTGCGAACAGTCTTGGATAAAATAATACTTGCTTTGACGTACGGCCCGGGGACGCTTAGCTCAGCTGGTTAGAGCGCCGCCCTTACAAGGCGGAGGTCGCAGGTTCGAGTCCCGCAGCGTCCACCAGTTTTTCCGAGCCAAATTTGGCAGCTCAAAAGGGTATAAGTGCTTGACACGAAGTAGTATACATGGTACTATACGAACTGCCGAGTGGAACCGTGGTGTAGTCGGTCTAACACGCCGGCCTGTCACGCCGGAGATCGCGGGTTCGAGTCCCGTCGGTTCCGCCAGAGTTGGGGCCTTCTAGAGGCCCCAACCCTACAGGCCAAGGTAGCTCAGTTGGTAGAGCACGTGACTGAAAATCACGGTGTCGCCAGTTCGATTCTGGCCCTTGGCACCAGATGCGGGCGTAGCTCAGTTGGTAGAGCACAACCTTGCCAAGGTTGGGGTCGCGAGTTCGAGCCTCGTCGCCCGCTCCATCTTTTGCACCGACCTGATCGCAGGTCGGTGTTTTTTTGTTTCGCGATCAATGAGGAGGTTGTGATGGCATGAACCCGTCTCAGGGCGGGCAGGTGTCTTCGCACCCAATGATCGCTTGTCGAAAAAAAGAGCCCCTGCCTGGCGCTTGGCATAGTGCCAGGCAGGGGGGTTCCGAGGCTGTCCCCAACAAAAAATCGATTTCCGTTGAGGATCGGCCGAGCACAGACGGTCCGGTTCGCTAGTCCGTAACGCTTTCGCTTATTCTGTCACAGTCTACGAAGCTCAGCCTCGTCCATAGACTGGCGATCGCATCTTTAGAATGGACGTCAGGGATGTTTGATTCCAACTCTGTGCCGAAAGCACTTGGCCGTCACCGACAACCTATGGTCCATGAGATCAAGTCCGCAATATCAGGGCTTGCTCTTGCTGGGTGCTTGATAGGCCAACCAATACATGATACCCACGAAGAAAGCGCCCCCGATTATGTTCCCAATTGTAACGGGAATCAGGTTGGCTATGATGAAATTGCTCCAAGTCAACTGCGCAACCTGTGTCCCTGCCAAAGCCTCCTGGAGGACGGGCTGATTCTTCAGAGCGATGCCGATGGGGATCGCGAAATGGTTGGCGATGGAGTGTTCAAAGCCACAGGTCACAAAGGCCATTATTGGGAAGTAGATGGCCAGGATTTTGCTGACTACGTCACGGGCTGCCATGCCGAGCCATACACCGAGACACACCAGCCAATTGGCCAGGATCCCGCGCGTCAAAGCGACGACAAAAGGTAGGCTTACCTTGGCCTGGGCGTTCATGACGAACCTGGCACCGATCTGACCTCCTTCACTCTGCCACAGACCGCTGAGATAGACCAAGGCGGCGACTATCAAAGACCCGACGAAGTTGGCGAGGTAGACCACGGTCCAATTGCGAACCATTTGTCCCGTGCTGATTCTCTTACTCAACAGACCCATTATCATGAGTACATTACCGGTAAAAAGCTCACCGCCAGCGATGACCACCAGTATCAGGCCTAGAGAGAAGACACTCCCGCTCAGGAACTTGCTCAATCCTGCTCCGAGATGCTGACTCACTCCGGTGGCAACGACTACGGATAGGTTGCCGGCCAAGGCAACGTAGGCGCCTGCCAGAATGCCGAGCACGCTCATGTCACGAATTGACAGATTAGCCTTGTTCTCAGCCGTGGTCAACAGCATCGTGCTGATTTCGGCTGGCGTGTTGTAGTGGTTCATGCTCGCTACCTCCTCTTCGTTTACGAGTGTTTCGCTGCTGATTCCAAGGACCCTGTTGTGAGGATGCTTTTTCACGGTGACAAGGACTCAGTCTGGCAGTATGACGACAGAAAGATCATCGTCCTGCAGTGCAGTGAAGCCTACGGACCTTACCCTTTCGGTAGAATTGCTTGTCAGGCTTACATCGCGATCAAGGACGCGAAAGAGGAAAAAGAACCCCCGTCACCAATAGGTGTCAATGGAGAAAAAGCGATGGCCAGAGGTCGAACAGGCTCCGAGGTGCCAATTCAGGAGACATTCGGCAAGCAGGTGCTTTGTCCTATCGCAAGCGTCGGCGCGTTACAGACATTACGTAGGATGGCAGTGTTTTGATCACTCCCGCATCGGGGTGAGGGCATCCGCTTGGCATCGAGAGATTATGTGACGGCGACACCGAGCGTCGAAAGAGCCGATCCGCTCCGTATATGCAGACGCTACATGGTCTTCATGGAGATTGGCTCGGCGTGACCGGCGCGATTGCTGACGACGCCGTCAGCTGCTTAGACTCTTCGGCGGTTGCGACACAAAGCGAAGCAGGTGTAACGGAAGCACCTCTTCATCTGTCCTGGGAAAGATGAGGAGATGCAAGATAATGCAGGCATGAACCAAGATACGAAAGAGGCGAAGACAGATGCTCACGGGACACGACGCATCGTTCATCAGTGTGAAGTCATTCGGGGCCAAAGGCGACGGGGTCACTGACGATACCGCTGCGATCCAGGCCGCCTGTGAAGCCAAAACCGGCTTGCTTTATTTCCCACAAGGCCGGTATCTGATCCGCAGGACCATTTTGGTTGACATGGCCAAGACCGGCAGGTTGAGTCTGCTGGGATCCGGCGCGACAATTCGGAATAGCTGTTCCGGCCCCGCTTTTCACATTATTGGTCATCATCGGGTCAGTGCCAATCCGGAACAGCTTGATCCACAAGCCTATGCCTACGGGGCCATGCCCTTGATCCAAGGCATTATCGTGGAAGGAGCGCATCCCGATGCCGACGGAATATGCCTCGAGACGACCTTTCAAGCCACATTGTCAGCCCTTGTCGTTCGGGATTGCCGACACGGGATCCACGTGATAGGGAACAATCGTAACGTTCTCATCAACGGCGTCCACGTCTACAACAACCGGGGAGTCGGCATCTATCTCGATCACGTCAATTTGCATCAAATCAATATCTCGGCGTCGCACATCAGCTACAATGGAGGCGGCGGTATCAAGGTTGAAGAAGGCAACATACGCAACATCCAGATCGCCGGCAATGATATCGAGTACAACTACGAAAACGGCGGCAGCGACGTGTGGTTTATCGCCGGAAAGATAGGTATTCGGGAAGGTGCCATAACGGGAAACACGATTCAAGCTGTGATCAGGCCGGGTGGGGCCAATGTCAGGATTGAAGGATTTCAGCCGGAGAGCCCCTTGAAGGCCGGTCTGCTCTCCATCACCGGAAATCACATATCCAATCAAGAGATCAATGTCCACATCAAAGACAGCCGCGGCATCGTCATCGGAAATAACACCCTTACGCGCGGATCAGAACGAAATGTTCTCGTTGAGCGCTCCGCCCTGATTGACATCAATCACAACATTTTGGACTCCAATCCCGATTACGGAGAGCGGCTTATCGGTGGGATCAAGATCGAAGACTCCTTCGACTGCATCGTGCAAGGGATGACTGTATCGGAATCTCACGGTGGAACACCGGAACGGGGAGGAGCCCTTGAAATCGTTCGTTGCGAGGGGATCATGGTTTCCGACTGTATTCTGACCGACTCCCGGTATAGGGACGTATGGTTAGAGGACGCGTGTTCATCACAGGTTTCCGGTCTGATCGTGAGGCGTTCGTCGGAAACTAAACCCTATCCGGCGATCACCGAAAGCGGCCAAAGCAAGGGAAACATGATTGTCAATAACATCGTTCATGGAGTAGAGAATCCGATCGTGACGGTGGGAGATCAAACCATCGTTTCAGGTAATCTGATACGAAGCTGAGTTCCCATCTCGGAGTATTGCTCGCCATCGGGGCGTGGCGCATGCTGTCAGACGTGAGGCTGAGAGGGGAAACAGGCCTACGCGGCCCCGATTTTTCACAACTGCGCTTCAGTTTGAGACGGTGGTCAAGTGCTGTTTTGAGAACTCCATTCGCGAGGAGATATGTAAGCCATGACAAGCAACGGTAAGCTAGGTGTGAGTGTCGTCGGTGCGGGAAACCATGCAGTAAACCACTTGAGAGTGATCCAGCAACTTCAAGGTGACATCCGTTTGGTCAGTGTCGTGGACACGGTACCTGAACGGGCCAGACAAGTGGCTGAAACGTACGGCGCGGTGCGGTGGTCCACGGAGTACGAGGAAGAGCTGGCCAAAGAAGACGTTGATGCCGTCATATTGAGTCTGCCTCCGTATCTGAACGCGCCGTATTCGATTGCCGCTTGTCGGCGAGGAGTGCACGTATTGTGCGAAAAGCCCATGGCGCTGACCCTGCAGCAAGGACAGGAGATGATCCAATCCGCTCAGGAGCATGGAGTATTGCTCATGATCGCTCACAATCATCGGTTTGACAGTTCATCTATGGTCGCTCGGAAGATGATTTTGGACGGGGAAATCGGAGAACTTCGTCACATCAGCGGCGATTTGTTGACCTATGTGAAACAGCCGAGTACGGAGTGGCGTCGCTCCGTCGAACGAACCGGCGGATTTGTGTTGCCTCTTCTAGGATGTCATCTGGTGGACTTGATGCTTTGGGTGACCGATACGTCTGCCCGTCGGGTCTACTGCGAAATGTCATGGCGAGCCTCCGAATGGGAAGGCGAAGATGAGGTGTCAATCACGATGAGCCTTGTGGATGGACATGGCAACGAGTTTCCGGCTACGGCCCGCATGTCCGCAAACGTGGCGCACCGCCGTCACGAGACCATCATCGGGGGTACGAAGCACACGCTGACACTGAGTCGCGCACGGCTTGTCAAGGACGGGGAGGTTGTTCACGAATCAGATCAGTCATCGATGAGTTTCTACCGACAGATGCAAGAGTTCTTCCGGGCGATCAAAGAAGACAGATCTTCGATATCATCAGGGACGGACGCTTTGCGCACCCTGGAGGTTGTCGATGCCGCCTTCCGCTCTGCCAAAGCGCACCAAGTAGTTGAGTATGCCTGATACCGAGGATGACTGAGCCCTCCTACTTTCTTAGGAGAGGAAAAGAGGGTCGAGCTTTTATCGCCATGGCGGAGAGACTCTTCAGCGTGACGGGTTTAAGCCGCGTCCGTCCCACCGGGATCCTCCTTCGGTGCCGCTTCGGATCAGCTCGAAACTAAACCATGATACCATCGGCGCCAGCGATCGGGCCCGTTGATCACTCAGATCGAGACGGAGAATGACGGAGAGCTGATGCGATTGCGGGCCCACCTGTTATGCGTATCGGTGATAAGTCTTCGTCTCGGCTTTAGGTGCACGACCGGATTACGGCTCGACTGCTCCGGAGGGCCTTCCCGACCTGCTAAATGAGGTTTACGGGATCCTTTTTTTCGGGTACCTCTTGACATCACGGGCCGTTTTAGCATATACTTTGGGTGCATTGGTTGAGGCGGCATAGCCAAGTGGTAAGGCGGAGGTCTGCAAAACCTCTATTCCCCAGTTCGAATCTGGGTGCCGCCTCCATCACCTTCTTTTGTTCAACAGTGCAGTGAGGCAAGGGGAAGTAGATCAGCTGGTTAGATCGTCACGTTGACATCGTGAAGGTCGGAGGTTCGAGTCCTCTCTTCCCCACCAGCGCAAAGGCCCTTCGGAAGCGGGTTTCCGGAGGGCCTTGCTTTTTCGTGTGGCCGTTTTTGGGGCGGTTGTACTACCAGTGTACTGCCTATGAATCGCGCTACTGCCAAAGAGCGGTGAGCCGATCCATCGCAGCAGCAGCGGCTTCGTCCTGGCCTGGGAGCAGGTGGCCGTATAGGTCCAGCGTAATACGGATGTTCTCATGCCAGAGTCGCCGGGAGACGATAGGAACACTGTGCCTTCCGGGATGAGCATAGAGGGGTAGTATATCGAGGGGCGTGAAGGACAGGATACTCTGGGGGATTCCGTTTGCGCGGAGGTATGAAGGTAAGGAGTGTGTGGCAGTCGCCGAGAACAAACCTACGATCGCCATCTGGCGCGTCGCTGCGCGCGGTTACTCTCCCAGACAGCGCTTAAGGGCTCTTGTCAGCCATCTATAGCCAATGCGTTCTTGTTCGAGTCGTATACGCTCACCGAATACATCATTTCGCAAGTCATCAAAGAGCTCGTACTCGGCATCCGTAAGTCGAGTTGGTTCACCGTGGTAGCGCTTGGCCGCTGCCTCCTCTACCCAAAGGTCTCGATGTGCTTCCAAGGTCTCCCGATCCATCAGGAAAGAGCGCGCGTCGGGGAAGATCGCCCGGAACTGATCGAGAATGCCAAATCCATGGGTGTCAATATCTCCCCAGTACCAGATTTCGCTCCGGCGCAACCAAGGAATCTCCGCCAAGCGATCCAGCCCGTAACCCAGCCCGAAGATCACCAGGCTTTCAGGGCAGTCCGGAAACGCCAGGCCGTTGATGCGGTTTTCCGTGACAAATACCCGTCGCACGGGCAAGTGGAGCTGTGCCACTTCATCGATCGGTGCACTGAGATCTCTCAGACTTGCTATGTACACATGTGGATCCAACAGCCTGAAGCGCAGCGTTACCGGTTCGGAGCGCAAGCCGTACCGGCGGTTGAAGTTGGCCACTCCTGTGGCTGAGGCGTCGATCTGCGATTCCGGCAGCACCAGATCGAGCAGCTCCATGAGCAAAGAGCGGCGGTTTTCTATGAATTTCGTATCAACGCCCGGGATGTCCAACTGTCTGAGATAGAGATTGGAACGCGGATGGACAACAAACCAATCGAGCACCGACAAAAGACGGTCCCACTCCTGTTCGTGGTCCAGTATCTTGAAGGGATAGCGTCGGACCCATGGATCCAGATTAGGATAACGCTTCAAAAGACGATTAGCCAAAGCTTCAATCCGATCGGCTTCTTGGATCCGTCCGATAAACCGCAACGCATCGGACTCCGTGGGGAAGACGGCCGCAACGGGAATCTCGTTGCTCCCTTGGACCCGATTGCGCACTTTTATCCACTTCAGGTCGTATCCGTATCCCGTACTTTCTCTGCTCTTTTCACGTAAGGCCTGGATCCAATCCATCACCTGTCCGAACCGGTTGGCAATGTCCCGAGCCGTGGGCCGCTTCAGCCGTATCTCAAAGGGATAGAGAGACTCATCGCTTAGGCGTGCATGGAGGAGCTCTCCACGCTCCCACTTGCGCTGTAGGGCCTGTCGCAGGTCTTTCGGTGTACTCCAGTTCATAATACCTCGACCCTCGCCTTGGCGATCTGACCGTACGCGGCCTTTTCGGCTTGATACTCTTCAATGGTCAGGTTGCGGATCATGGAGTTGCGGTCATCTTGGTTGTACACGAACGCCACGCTGGACACAAAAGGCTCGATCACGTGAATCTTTTGCAGGGGCGTCACCACAAGCAGCTGCAAGTTGAGCTTGCGGAACAGCTCCAGCGCGTAGCGGGCAGACTCATCGGAGCCGCGGCCGAAGGCCTCATCGATTGCGACAAAACGGAAGGAACGGGAACGCCTCGTATTTGAGTCCAATCCGAACTGGTAGGCCAGACTCGCTGCTAAGACAGTGTAAGCCAGCTTCTCTTTCTGCCCGCCTGATTTCCCGCCCGTGTCAGTGTAATGCTCGTACTCCGTATCATCCTCGCGCCAGCGTTCGGAAGCGGAGAAGACAAACCAATTCCGTACGTCGGTCACCTTTCGTGTCCAGCGCTTGTCGATGTCCGTATAGCCCTCTCTGCCCTGAAAACGCTCAATGATGGCTTTGACTTGCGCAAACTTACGTTCGGAGTACTGATCATCTTCCGAGCCCGTAAGTGCTCCCTCGGTGCAAGCTCTGAGTGCCTCACGGAACTCCCGTATTTCCACGTCAGGGGTCTCCTCAGCCTGCAAAACGATGTACCGCTTGTGAGTAGGGTTGTAGTCGATGCTGTACAAGGATTCGTTAATTCGGTTGACACGATCTATGATCAGCTCCGCTTCGCGGTTCAGGTGAGCTTGAAAGTTAGCCACTTCGCGGATTGTGTTCCGGCGCAAAAGATCGCGAAAACGCGCCTCAAACCGCGGCAGATCGTCTTCCAGCAGTCGCTGCAATAGGGCTCGATACTCAGATCC
>LFRM01280232.1_pt1 | contig 14839 bp, 13 predicted proteins | sample 618341 | NCBI WGS metagenome assembly LFRM01 (sample SAMN03654438, study PRJNA283298) | anaerobic digester metagenome | isolation source: pool of bioreactors CSTR01a, CSTR02a, and CSTR03a thermophilic anaerobic... | place: Denmark: Kgs. Lyngby | collected 2014-05-21 | reverse complement strand
GAAAAGAAAGGAGAATACCCGCTTTACGCGATAAGGCTGGGAGAGCATCAGAGTCACAGCCGGAACTGTCAGGAAAGCAAAACCTAACAACAGGGTCGATATCTTCATCCCCCCGACCAAAAACATGGCCACACAAAGGCCGATGTAGAGGATGGTGGTGGAGTAGTCTTTCTGAAGCAAGATGAGCAGTGAGAAGAGCATTGCCACGACAACGGGCAGACCAAACCGCTTTATAAAGGAGGCCTCCTCGTTTTTTTTGCTGAAAAAGAGTGAGAAAAGCAGAATTGTCCCAACTTTAACCAGTTCAGAAGGCTGTAAAGAAGGCAAGCTTCCCACCTGTAACCATCTACGGCTCCCCAACCTCTCCTGCCCCATTGAGGTGAAGATGGTAAGGCCCATCAGAACAAAGCAAGCAAGGACTATGGGTATTGCCAAGTAATGAAACCAGATCAGGGGCATATGGCGAATCACTACGGAACAGAGCAGGGCAAATAGGACAAACATCATCTGTCGCTGGAAAAAATAATAGTGGGGAAGATTATGGGTAAGCGCCTCATTGTAAGAGGCACTGTAGAGCATGATAAGACCAAGGGCTATGAGCAAGACCGACACACACAAGAAGGTAAAGGCACTTGCATTGCCCCCGGTCTCACTGAGTGCGGACTGCCTGTTTCCATACGTTTCTGTCCAGTCATCATAGGAGTAATGCCTTTGCTTCATGCCTTACCACCCTGTTCCTAGAAATAGCAGGAAAGCCAACGAGGCGAAGGCCCAGGAGACTACGGTGAACCTTCCCACTATCGTACGTTCTGCAACCCCTTTCAACTCAAATGCATGATGAAGGGGTGCTATGGTAAACACTTTCCTTCCGGTACTCCTGATCGCTATGATCTGTATGAGACTGGTGGCAAACTCCATCAGGAACAGCCCGCTTGCGACCAGCAGCACAACTTCGGCATTGAGCATCAGGGCAGAGACGGCAATGTAGCCACCTAAGGCGTGACTGCCACAGTCACCCATGAAATATTTGGCCGGTTTCTTGTTGAAAACAAGAAATGCCAGTATCGAACCGATCAGAGCCGGCGAAAACACTCTCTTTGACCAGAAGGAAAAAATGGCCAGCAGCAGCAGCAATGGCAAAGAGGAGCCTGCAGCAAGGGCATCGAGGCCATCGGTAATATTCACCGCATTTACAAAGTACAGTATGTACAACAGGGCCAAGAGGTAGTAGGCCCCTCCAAGGGAGAGGGTCCTCCCCTTGAAGAGAGGGAGCATGATTGTTGTTGTGAGGCTGTTGCTCCTCTGTAGGAGAAAAAGCAGGACAGCGGCTACAAGAGCTTGCAGAAGAAGCTTGGCCAGCGACGAAATGCCATCTCCGGACGATTTGCGTGTCTTAAAAAGGTCATCGACCAGACCGATTGCAGCAAAAAGCACAAGGCTCAGCAGGGGAAGCAACACACTGTTTTCAAACCGGCTTGGAAACAGCAAGGTCACAGCTGTAGTGCCCAGAACAAAGGCCAGGCCCCCTATCGTCGGAGTGCCCCTTTTCAGGCTCTGCACACTCTCTAGCTCGGCCTTGATCGCAACCTGCATTATCGGGGCGAACCTGATGAGGAGCATAGAGATCAGAAATGTTACGGTAAAGGCCGAGCCTAACTCCAGCACTAACATCACACCCCCTATCCCATCTGGCTAAGAGCAGGTATCAACCGTTCCATAGCCACGCTTCTCGAAGCCTTGAGAAGGAAGAGATCCCCTTCCCTTCCCTTCTTGACCAGATGATTCTCCAGTTCCTTGAAATCGTCGGTATAGTAGAGGGAGTTGGAGTAACCGTTGCGTCTGAGCAGGTCGTAGGCTCCCTTCATCTCCTCTCCATACAGATAGGCAGAATCCATCGCTGATGTGTAAAGCTGCTTGGCTACCGACATATGAGCCCTTTTGCTCTCCCTGCCCAGCTCCTTCATCGGACCGAGGACGACCTTCTTCTCACCCTTCCACGCAAGGCTCTTGAGGTAGCTCAAAATAGATGAGGTCGAGTCGGGACTGGCATTGTAGGAGTCGTCGATGATGGTGACACCGCTTTTATGTACGGAGGAACGTCCCTGCATAGGGCGGAACCCCTCAAGGCCCTCTGCAATGTCCTTTTTGTCGGCCCCTAGGGCGAGGCCGACCTGAATTGCTCCCATCACATCACGGACCAGATGCTTACCTACACAAGAGACATGGAAATGCTCGCCTTCAAAGGAGAGATCCCAGCCGTCGAGGCCCCTGTCCAGCGCCTCAACACCTGAAAAACCATATTGTTTCAGCCTCAGTTGCGAACGCTCTTCAAGAGCGGAAGTATACGGACAATCATCGGAGACAAAGCCCATCTTCATACCAGGATGGAAGAGCTTGCCTTTCTCTTCAAGGATTGTCGAACGGCTTGTGAACTTCTCAAGATGGGATATTCCGATGTTGGTCAGCAGCCCTATGTCCGGCTTGAGCATCTCAACCATCCTGTCCATCTCCCCGACATGGTCGATCCCAAGCTCAAAGATGCCGAATTGTGTATCGTTCTCCAGTTGCAGGATGCTCAAAGGCAGTCCTATCTCACTGTTGAAGTTTCCCGGGGTCTTGATAGTATTGCCCAGAGTCGAGGCTATGGCAGCAAGGGCTTCCTTGGTGGTGCTTTTGCCACAGCTGCCTGTTATGCCGACGCTGGTGACTTGAGGCAACATCTTGCGATACTCACGGGCAAGGCTCTGCAGTGCGGAAAGAGGGGAACTGACAAGGATGAGCGCACATTTGTAGGGTTGTGTCATCGCAACAGCCCTTTCCTTGTCAGACCTGGAGACCACCACAGCGCTGCACCCTCTCGCAGCCGCATCACCGACATAGGAAAGGCCATGCTCCCGCGTCCCGTCAAGAGCGAAGAACAGTGAATTTCTGGAGCACTGCCTGGAGTCTATCTGGACATCCTCTACAATTCTTTCTGAAGGGCGCACAACAAGGCCGCCGCACATGGCGGCCACCTTGGCTAGTGGATAGCGTTGGTTGGAAAAGCCCCCTTTCCTAGCCATCAGAGACTCCTACCAACCATCACAAGCTTATCAGCATTGATCTGCTGCAGCAGGATATCCTCTCTCCAAGCCCCTTCAGCAAGAGCCTCGGGCATCTTCTTTTGTGATATCTGGGAACGAAGCAGCCTCTGCTGCTCCTCCAGGTTCTTCAGTGACCTGGAGATTGTCCTATACTCAACTTCCAAGGCCCTGTTAACTGCACTTTGCCAGACAGGAACGAGCATGCTTGCCATGACGGCGAGCAGCATGAGCATAGTTACGGCTTGTTTCATCCTTACCACTCTGTTGTTTTGTGGCTTTTGTGCTTGCGCACGATCAGAGGTGTACCAGTCTTGTTCCATATAACTCCTCCAACTATATCTTTTCGATGATCCTTAACTTTGCACTACGACTAGGAGGATTCTCCGCACTTTCAGCATCTGTAGGTATCAAAGGCTTCTTTGTCAGAATCTTGATGGTAGGCTCATCGCCTGAAGCAAGACCCTTGAAGAACCATTTGACCCTACGGTCTTCCAGCGAGTGGAAGCTGATAACCGCGAGCCTTCCCCCACTTCTCAGGGCTTCTATCGCACCCTTGATGGCAGGTTCGATCCTATCCAGTTCCCTATTGACCTCTATGCGGATCGCCTGGAACGTACGGGTTGCAGGGTGGATCCTTCCATAGCGGTATCCTGAGGGGACCGCCTTGTATATGATGGAGGCAAGCTCATCACTTTGTGTGATCTTCCCCACTTTTCTTTTTTCAACAATCGCCCGGGCTATCCTGCGGGAATAGCGTTCCTCGCCAAACTGAAAGATGACATTGGCCAATCTCTCTTCCTGGTAGCCGTTGACCACATCCATGGCACTAATGGGCGCATCCTCATCCAGACGCATATCCAAAAGCTCGCCCCGCTTGAAAGAGAACCCCCGCTCCGATTCCTCATAGTGGAAAGAGGAGATGCCGAGGTCAAAAAGCACGAGATCGAGTTCAGTGCCTTCATACTGTTCGAAAAAATCATCAAACCAGATATTCCGGGGAGTGAAGCGTGATCCGAAATCCTTCATGCGCTCTATAGCCTTAGCCTGAATCCCAGTATCACGGTCAAGGCCGGTAACGTGCAGATTCGGATAGGAGGACAGGAAGAGATGGGTATGCCCGCCCTCTCCGCAGGTACAGTCGACCATATGGGCCTCCCTGTCCAAAGGGGGAGTGAGATACTCTAGAATCTCCTTGCTCATCACCGGATAATGCACATACTCCATCAATCTTTCTCCCTTATCATTTCACTGAGCGACTGTGCTGCGTCCAAGAAGTCAGCATTGCTCAAATCCATATACTCTTCATATTCATCTTTGTTCCAAAGTTCCAGATAGTTTCCGGTCCCCAGCAGCACACTCTCCTCACGTACCAGAAGCTTCACGCTCTCACGTAGTTTGGGAGGGATGTTGATCCTGCCTACCTTGTCTATCTCACACAGTTGCGCAGGGGCTATCATCCCACGCTGCAGGTTTCGCATCTTGCGGTCGAACATGGCCCCAGGGCCATCTACGATCATGTGTTTCAACTCTTCAAATTGTGAGGGGAGCATGAGCCACAGGCAGTTTTCCAATCCCCTGGTCACGTAGAGGGCATCGCCTTCCAAGGCGTTGCGCAATCGCGAAGGGATGAGAATACGACCCTTGTCGTCTATGGTGTTGTAAAATTCACCAGTCAACATTCCCCAGACTCCTTATAAAATAGGTACAATTTTGGGATTCTTTCCCACTGTCTTCCATTAATGTACACTTCTTACCACCACAATACAACAGTCCTATAGCGCTAATTTGTGGTGTGATGGGCAGATAGACGAGCCAACTGCTTAACAGGTGTAGACCTTTGCGGTAAAGTTTTCATATTTCCAGACAAAAAGAAAACCCCCCTTCCAGAAAAGGGAGGGAGGTCGGAGTATCAGGAAAACGAATTATCGTTCTGGATTGAAGATATTATAATCGATATCCGGGAAGAGGATGTCACGCTTTTCAGCCTTGACCAGCCACTCTGTGTTCACAGCATTCTTGCACATGTTCCCGTATACCACATTGAAGTTTCTCAAGTGGTCGGTCAGGCGCTTTTGCGCATACTCGCTGCTGGTCTTGTTATAGAGGATGAAGGGCCAGTCACTCGCCATGGCGAGCAACACCTCCCTGGCAGCCTGGTTGAGGAACCTCTGCTTCAAGCTGATCTGGTCGCTGAAGCGGACGGCAAGCTCTTCCATCCTCTCGATGGCCTTGTGGATATGCCGGTACGTCCAGGCATTCGAACCGTCGAGCCAGACAGAACTGTATCCGCCTGCGCCCCAAGAGGAGAAAGCGGGTCGAGCAACCTGGAAGGTCTCCCCTTCCTTGGCCATGAAGGATGAGGGAGTGACCAAGGTCACCTCCTCTTCCTCCCTGCCGCTGAGGACAAGCACCTGTTCGAGCCAGTCCACACCCTCAAACCACCAGTGCCCAAAAAGTTCCGCATCAAAGCAGAGGGTATAGAGGGGGTCCTTACCCATGGAAGCGGAGAGGACGTCGCCTTTTCTCTTCAGGTTGAAAAGGAAGTTATGTGCATGCTCAACAATCTTTTTTTGAGCGGCTGACCGATCGTAGGGATGTTTCTGGTCGGTATTGCCTGTAATGGCCCAATACTTGAAACCGGTGAACACGCGGACCTCAGGCTCATGGATATACTCACCGATATACTCCATAGGAAGGTCGTAGCCGATGTCACGGTAGAACTCGCGGTAGTTGCGGTCACAGGGATACCCGCTGGTATTTGACCAGACCAGGCTTGTCGCCTGATAATCCCTTGGGAAGGCAGCGACACCATTGGGGCAACGGATCGGGCGGTAGTCGCCATACCTGACTTTATCAGGGGATAGCAACATGCTCTGGCTTGCTACCTGGAACCAGGTGATCCCATGGGACTTGAGAGTCTCCTCAAGACCGGGATAGTATCCGCACTCGGGGAGCCAGAAGCCTTTGGGCACATGTCCGAAAGTGGTGAGGAAGGCCTGGATAGCCAGTTCCACCTGTGCGTTGATGGCTGTGGGATACTCCTGGTACAGCGGCAGGAAAGCGTGCGTTGCGGCTGTGGTTATCAGTTCGAGATGTCCGCTTGCCTCAAGGCTTTTGAACCCTTCAAGGATATTGCCCCTGTAAAGATCATTGAAATCGGTAAGGTTTTGTTTTAGCTGGTCAAGGTAGAATTGCGCCATCTCAAGGAATTCCGGCTGTTCGGCGGCGCAGCGGACAATCTCTTTCTCCCCCAGTTCCCGATTCAGCTCAAGGTAGGAGTTGAACCTGTTCTGCAATGCCTCATCTGTGAGCATGCACATGATAGTAGGAGATATGCTTATGGTGAGGCTGTAGGGAACTTTCTCTTCGCGAAGCTTATAAAGCATGCGCAACATGGGAAGGTAACTCTCGGAGATGGATTCATATAACCAATCTTCTTCCAAAAACCTTGGATACTCCAAGTGGCGCACATAGGGCAGATGGAGATTCAAAATGAAAGCAACGGATTTTTTTGACATTAAAGCACACCTCCGCTTAAGGTCTGTGCTATTTCCTGCAGCACGGCATTGTCGACGATCTCCCCTTCTTTGGTGACCAAGGAGGAAAAATGAATATTGAACAGGTTGGGATCCATAGCCATCTCATTGTAATGATCGGTCCAATATGAGGGGTAAGTGGAGACTTCCGTACTTTCTGCAAGGGACATCTCCAATCCTTTCTTATTCTTGTAGCAGAGAGCGACCCGATAGGAGTGGCCCATCTCTGGAAGATTGACATTCCACTGTGTGTCGTCGACACCTACGGCAATATCAAAGGTCTTCTCTTCGTTGGTAAGGAAGGACGTGGAAGAGACCCGAAGGAAAAGGGAGCCCCCAAGCTGTCCGTCTTCACCGAAAACCTGGATCTTTGTCCCTGGGGAGAGAGACCAGTAGGCATATGCCCAGACAGGGTCTCTCAAAAGCAGATGGATAGCGGTCTCCGCATAGACATCCGGAAGATCTTCCACTCCCGGCAGTCCCTGGACATTTTGCATATTGCCCCTGAAGTCGGTCAGGGCGTTACAAAACCTCTTTCGGTTAGCTTTGTTTTTGGTAGCGGAGGAACTGATATCATCATCCTGCTCACCATAGGCTTCCTCAAGCTCATCAATGAGCTTTTCTCTATCCAAAGTTTGCCAGTTCTCCAACCCTTCTTGCTGTGCGATGTACTGAAGTTCAGTAGTGGACAAGGAATCAATGTTGATCAGAATCATGCTTGCTCCCGGATTGTTTTCTACGTGATAAGTAATTGGCCTAATCGTAAAAGAAACAGTTCCATTAGTCAACAGCATGCACGTTGGAGTCTAGCTGAACAGGGTTTCCAAAGCCAGGTCTATCATAGCATTGAAGGTGTTTTGGCGCTCCTTTGACGGTACCTGTTCCCCTGTCAGGATGGAGTCGCTTACACTCAAGAGCGTCAGGGCTTCCACATTTTTGAGGCGGGCAAGCGTATAAAGCTCACTCGTCTCCATATCCACGGCTAGGGTTCCGAGAGAGCGGGCATGGGCAAGTTTTTCTTCGCTTTTCAGGTCATAGAACTGGTCGGTAGTGAAGACGTTTCCCACCTTGAAAGCCACTTTTGCCTTAAGGGCATGGGCATAGGCTTTCTGCAGGAGGGAAAAGGTTGCCGTCGGAGCGTGCTGGTAGAGGCCAAAACGCGAGGGGTTCATACCACTGTCGCTGTCGGCCCCCTGGGCAATGAGAATATCCCTCAGCTTGAGCCTCTCATCGAGGGCTCCGCAGGTTCCGACCCGAACAAGTCTCTTCACTTTGAAAGAATCTATCAATTCATGGGCATAGATGGAGAAGGAAGGCATGCCCATGCCGGTTCCCTGTACAGAGACGCGGTGGCCTTTCCAATAGCCTGTATATCCATACATGCCTCGGATCTCATTATAACAAAAGACATCGCTCAGGTAGGTCTCTGCTATGTGTTTGGCACGAAGAGGATCGCCTGGAAGCAGTACGGTTTCAGCGACACTCCCTTGCTCAGCTACAATATGTATACTCATTTTCTCTTATCTCCTTACCCTCATATTCGGCCATTAGGTCCTAGATGGCAAGACAATCATCCCCGTTTGACCTATCATTACCATACATTCCTATGATATACTCGTTCATGAATTATGAATAAGACAGAAAAAACAACTGACTTGATCCTCCATGGTCATTTTTACCAACCACCCAGGGAGAATCCACGCACAGGAATCATAGGAAAACAGCTCTCCGCATCACCATATCCAGACTGGAACGAGAGAATCTATTCCGATTGTTACAATGCAAATGTCCATTCCCGATACCTCTCGGGAGTAAGACGAATCATCTCGATGACCAACAACTATGAGTATATCAGCTTCAATTTCGGGCCTACCCTACTCAGTTGGCTGGAACGGGAGCACCCGGATACGTACGCCCTCATACTCGAAGCGGACAAAAAGAGTTTCGAACGCCTGGGCCATGGCAATGCCATGGCTCAAAGTTTCAACCACACCATACTCCCCCTCTGCACCGAGGAGGAGGCAAGGGCCCAGATAGTCTGGGGCCTGAAGGACTTCTCGCTGAGATTCGGCAGGGAAGCTGAAGGGATGTGGCTTCCGGAGACCGGTATCAACCCCATGACCATCGACCTGCTCAGTGAGTATGGCCTGAAGTTTGTCATATTGTCCCCCTGGCAGTGCAAAAGTGTCGAGGATGAGAGCGGGAAGATGACGGACCTCAATGGCAAGAGCGCCCCATATGGCAAGCCTTTTATCCTGACAGGGGCCAAAGGAAACACCATAAGCGCTTTCTTCTACCATCCGAGCCTCGCAGAGGGTATCAGCTTCGGGCATCTGCTCAGGGATGCTGACAACCTCTACGCAAGACTGCTCACCATCAAGCGGGAAGAAAAGCAAAAACTCATCCAGACCGCCACTGATGGGGAAATTTACGGACACCATGAACCCTACGGGGATATGGCCCTCGCAGCCCTGATCAAGAAAGTGCACGAACGTTCCGATTTCAAGCTTACCAACTATGCCACCTATTTGGAAAACCACCCGGCCACGCTCCATGCGATTCTCCATGATGGGGAGGCAGGCAAGGGAACCAGCTGGTCTTGCGTCCATGGAGTATCCAGATGGTATAAGGATTGTGGCTGTCATACCGGAGGGGACGAGTCCTGGAATCAGAAATGGCGGACACCTTTACGAGCTGCATTCGACAATCTCGGCAAGAAAATAGACGCATGCCTGCAGAAGGAAGTGAAACGTATTTTTTCAGGGGGCCTTGAGGCAAGCCAGCTCGTTGAGATGTTCGGCCCGGTAATCTCCAACCTCATCTCCATGGAGGATTTCCTTACCGATGTGAACAGGAAGTACCCCTTCGACCCGAAGGAGCGTGTGAACGTAGCTTCCCTGTTGTTGGGGATGCAGTACAGGCACTTCGCTTACACCAGTTGCGGATGGTTCTTCAACGATCTCTCTGGCCTGGAACCGAAACAAAACATAGTCTATGCACTGATGGCAGTGGACCTCTACAAGCCTTTCTGTAAGGAGGACCTGCTGGCTTCCCTCCTTGAGGACCTCAAGCTTGCCAAGTCAAACCGCAAGCAGGAAGGTGATGGTGAGGACCTTGCCTTGGATGCTCTGGACAGCCTTCCCGGAGAAGTGGAGGCGACGCTCTATTTCGTACTGAACAGAAGGATCGCCCTGAAGGAGGATCAAAAGGACTCCTATGGGGTGTTCAAGCTGGAGAAGTTCGAGTCCAAGGATGAGAAGACACAGCTTTTGGAGATATCCAACCAATTCTCAATGATCAGGTACGAGTGCACAGCCTTGGATCCCGCTCCTGGAAAATCCGAGCTTACCTATACCCTGACTCTCAGGGACATGCATAATGACGAAGTCCAGAGCCATTTCATCGATACCGAGGATATCCCTGCAAGGATGCGTGATGAGCTTTTCAAACAGATAGATAACGGCATATGCCGCTTGGAGAGAAGTGAGATCAAGAGAATAGCTCGGGAAATCCACCACTATGCAGCCCTTGCAAAGGCAACACCCTACCTTTCGATGGGTTCGCTCTACCAAGAGAACATCGGCTCATGCCTACGGGCAATGAAGAGCCTGTTCAAGTATGGGAGCATGCCGGTGTGGGACGAAGAGTTCAAGGAGTCCTTCATCACGCTGATAGGATTCTACGTAAAGTATACGAAACCCACTGATAGGGACATCATAGAGAGACTGTTCAATTCAGAGATGGATTATGTTGCGGAAAAGATACAGGCATACGGTCTGTACGATAAAAACATCCGTTTCATCCTGGAGTTTCTCGCGATAGTGAGGGAACACTCCTTCCAGCCTGATTTGACCCAGATCCAAAATGCGGTCTATCCTTTCCTTAGCGGCGAAAAGAGCCCGCACAAGGATACTGATATAGGGCTGATCAATGCCCTGGGCAATTCGCTTAACTTTGATATTTCTCTCAAGTAAGCGCCTTTTCTTAAAAAACCTCCAACAGCCGGTAAAGCCTGTTGGAGGTTTTTGTTTTTTATGCAATCCATAGATTCAGGCGAGCTGGCTCGTTGTCTTGAACAGCCTTAGCCTACTCCCTCCAGATCATCATCAGCTAACACGTCCTGATAATCGGGGTTCTGTACCATGACACGTTTGGCATAGGAGCACAAGGGAATGATCTTCCTGTTCTCCTTTCTGGCGATCTCCGCCACTTTCCGCACCAGCACGCCTCCAACCCCTTGCCCGCGCAGGGTATCCGAAACATAGGTATGGTCTATGACCATGGTCCGCTCATCCCGGAGATGGTAGGTTATCTCAGCCAGCGGGTTTTGAGGGTCTTCCCCCACATAAAATCCGTTCTCTTTTTTCTTACACTCAACCATCGCACACCTCCTACTTTGTGACGTCCAACATCTGTTTTGCATGGACCAGGCTCACTTCACTCGAATCATCACCACTGAGCATACGGGCTATCTCCTGTTCCCGTCTAGGGCCCTCCACTTGTTGGATATGGCTGAAGCTCATCCCTTCGGTAACCTCTTTGGAAACGACAAGATGAGCATCGGCCTGACTGGCTATGGATGCCAGGTGGGTAATAACGAGCACCTGATGACTCTTGCTCAGTCTTTTCAGTTGTTTGGCAACCGAGAGGGCCACGCTCCCCCCTATGCCTGCATCCACCTCATCGAAGATAAGGGTCCCTACCCTGTCATGATGGCTGAGGGTGGTCTTCAATGCAAGCATGATCCTCGATAGCTCGCCTCCGCTGGCAACATCCTTGATAGGGCGGCTCTCAAGGCCGGGGTTTGCACAGATCATGAATGCTATGGCATCGGTCCCGTTTATTGAAGGAGTAGCCTCTGATACGTCTATGGTAAACAAGGCTTCCTTCATGCCGAGAGTCCTCAAAGTCTCCTCTATCTCCTGTTGCAAGGTAAGGGCTGCTCGCTTGCGGACATCGGTGAGAACAGATGCAGCCTTCTGCATCTCAGCCTTGGTTTTCAGGAGCCTCTTTTCCAAATCAAGGAGAAGATCCTCACCTTGCTCACTTTGCAGAAGCTTCTCCTCACTCTCAGCCTTGAAAGCAAGCATAGCCTCCAGTGAGTAGCCGTACTTCTTCTTAAGCCTTTGCAAGAGGGCCAACCTGCCCTGTAGCTGGTCGAGTTCAATCTGGGAGAAGGACATTACGGAGAGATAGTCGCGCAAACTCTCATAAATATCCTCGAGTTCAATGGATGAACTCTCAAGCCTCTGGTGAAAATCGGTAAGGTTAGGATCGCTCTTGGAAGCGATTCCTATCTGCTTGCCTGCCTGATGAAGGCTGCCCAGGAGGCTCGATCCTCCTTCCGAACCGTGCAATAGGTCCGTAGCCAGGCTCAGGCTGTCGTAAATCTGTTCAAAAGAGGAGATGGTCCGTATCTGCTCGGCCAGCGCATCATCCTCACCCAATTGGACATCGGCCTTGGTGATCTCATCAACGGCAAACTTCAGAAATTCCGCTTCACGTTCGCTCTCCTGCAACCGCTTCTTCAACTGCTGGCGTTCCTGCTCGAGGTCCTGAAGCTCTCTGTACAGCTCCTGGTAGCTGCGCTTCTCCTGATGGCAGTTTCCAAATGCATCAAGGACCAACAACTGGTTAGCAGGGGATAGTAGGCTCTGATGATCCCTTTGTGCGCTGATGTCCAGAAGCTCCTCGCCCAACATCGCCAGGTCGCTTCGTGTGGCTGCCCTGCCTTGGATGGAGGCACTTGAGCGCCCATTGCTTCTGACACTACGTGAGAGCAGGAGGCTACCGTCATCGAGGGTGAGTGCATTCTCAGAAAGATAGCCCTCGATGATAGGAGGGACGCTATCGCCAAGGAAGAACGTGGCGCTGACAGTCGCAGATTCACAGCCGCTTCTGATAGCCTGAGCATCAGAGCGTTCTCCAAGCAACAGGCCGAGGGCCCCAAGTATGATGGATTTCCCCGCTCCGGTCTCCCCTGTTATGACGCTGAAACCCTCACCAAAATTGATTGTAACATCATCGATGAGGGCATAATGATGTATTTCAAGGCGCTCAAGCATGGAGACCTCCTCCGGACCAGTTGAGTTTATCACGTATTACTTCTATATAGTTACGCCTTTCGCTTGTGACAAGGAGCGCTTTGCTCCTCGATTTCTCTACTATAATGACATCTTCCTCTTCCAATGGGAAGGTTTGCTGCCCATCTATGGAGAGCATGAGACCGGTACGTTGTCCCTTGTGGATGAGGATGGAGACCTTGGACTCCCCGCTGATGACAAGGGGACGGTGCGAAAGGGTAAAGGGACAGACGGGGGTGACGACCATTGCCGACAGGTTCACATCCAGGATGGGCCCACCTGCTGCAAGGCTGTAACCGGTGGAACCGGTAGGGGTAGCTATGATCAGGCCATCTGCACGAAAGAATCCCGCATGGGTTTGCTCGATAGAAAGGGAGAGGTTGATGACCTTGCTGATACCGCTTGAGGTCACGACCATCTCATTGAGCCCGTGACCGGAAAACACCCGCTCCCCTTTTCGCAAGACCGCAACCCGTACCATAAGTCTGCGACTGATGGAGTTGCGCCCTTTAAGATAGTGCTCGATAGCCTCTTCCCACTCATCGACGGATATCTCTGTGATGTAGCCGAAGGTCCCCAGGTTGATGGCTAGGATCGGGATACCCAAATCCTGCAGGTATCGGGCACAGTAAAGCACCGTACCGTCACCTCCCAGGCAGATAACCAGGTCGGTACCCTCTTCCACAACGAGGGCCTCATTTTCTTCGCAGGTACGGAATATAGTCGCTGTGATATCCCTGTCGCCAAGATAGCCAACTATCTTCTCTGAGAGTTCATGTGATGCCGGCTTTTGCCAGTTGGCTATGATGAGCACCTTGTGCAGCGTTCGTTTTTTCATGACTACTCCTTAAGGCAGGTGTGAGATGACTTTCATCAGCATCTCTACATCACCCTGCTTGAGAAACGGATATGTAGGGAACGAAAGTGCCCTCAAAAGTGCGGGTACAGCGTGGGGAAACAGGTCAAAGCGTTGGCTATGGTGGATTCCAAGGCTCCCTTCAAAGGTCTTCTGTGCACTTACCTGATACTTGTTGGCAAATTTTATTGCATCCTCGGCCTTGGAGTCCAGAACCACACAAAACCCATAGCCGTTCGGCTCGAAGTCAATGTTCCCAATTCCAAAAAGCTTGTGGTGAGTCTTAAGAAGAGATTTACGAAACAGCTCATAAAATTCCTTTCGCTTTTCCATCTGCATCGGAAGGCTTGCCAGCTGAATCGACCCCAAGGCGGCATTCATATCCGGCAGCTCCACATAGGGGCGTACCTGTTCGTAGATTTCCTGCAAAGGCGAGGCGAATTCATGGTCATTGAACACCAAGGCGGCACCACCTCCTGTGGAAATGATACAGTCCTGCTCAAAGGCACAGACCACTATATCCCCGAAAGAACCGGCTTTGGTATCTTCATAGGCACTTTCCAGACTCTGGCTGATATCCTCGATGACCTTCACGCCGAACTGCCGGTAGTCACAGCCAAAGGGAATCTGACACATAGGCTCATGAACCAACAGGACCGAAGCACCCTCGGATACGAGTCGTGCAGCCTCACTGGTGGAGAGACATCCATGCTCAGGATCGATATCACCGAGAAGGATATTCGCCCCCAAACTCTCTAATACAGCCTCGTACACAACTGGAGAGAGTATACTTACCCCTACTGTACTCCCTGCACCCACATTACATAATTTCAAGGCGGTACCAAGGGCATCAACATAGCTTCTCAGAGCTATCCCTTCTTTGGCCCCAACAAGGGTACAGAACTGCTTGAGAAACTCCTGTGAGCGTTCTCCAGGCCCTATTCTCTCATCTACCATTGTCTGCAAGACAGCATCCATATCCTTTCGGCGGATGGTGGGTTTGTAAAATGGAATTAATGCCACAGGTGCCTCCTATCCCCCAGTATACCCGTTATCACAGGGTGTTTCCACAGAATATGTAAAAGAGATATGGGAGACCAAAGAGATATGGGAGCAAATGGGAGAAGTGTAGGAAGAAATCTGAATTGCTAGTAATAGCATGAAAAGGATGAATGAGGTTAAGAAGAATAAACCAAACCTTATCGCCAAGAGCAAATCCTCCTGCTGCCAATAACAGACAGGGTTCACATGGAAAAGGCCTGGACACACCCCTCATACAAG
>LFRM01319294.1_pt1 | contig 14843 bp, 12 predicted proteins | sample 618341 | NCBI WGS metagenome assembly LFRM01 (sample SAMN03654438, study PRJNA283298) | anaerobic digester metagenome | isolation source: pool of bioreactors CSTR01a, CSTR02a, and CSTR03a thermophilic anaerobic... | place: Denmark: Kgs. Lyngby | collected 2014-05-21 | reverse complement strand
ATATCAATTCCACCTGCGTTAATCCTGATATCATCGACATGGAGGACCCCTGAAAGGGCAAGGCCCCCTGCATCAATATTAATCAGACTGAACTTGTTTTTTGTACCTAAAACAATTTTGTGGTTGCGGTTACCAAAGAAATTAAAAATACGTTTCTTTGGAGTATAAACCCTGATCCTGCCTCCCCTTATATCAAATTCCAGTTCATCTGATATATAGATATTTTCCAGGTCCTCCTCAAAAAAGATTTCAGCACCTTCAATATCAAAATAAAGCCGTTCTACACCATCAAGTTCTATTTCATAGAGTTCTTCCAGGAACCAATCCTCAGCAGCTGCTCTACCATCCATGAGAACAAGCCCGGATACTGTTAATAAGAGGGTCAACAGGAAGCCAGTAATAAAGTTTTGCAGAGTTTTATTCATGATAATTATTCCACCCCTTTATTCTTAAAATCCAAAACTCAATCTCAGGCTGGCCTGTGGTGAAGAAAAATTATCCAGTGCCAGGTCAACCTTTTTATTATAGAATTTCCAATCAGCTCCACTAAAATCCAGGAGATAAGCCAGGCTCAGATCCAGGCCAAGAAAGGCCGCCAGCTGATAATGAAAATCCAGTCCTGGCATAACAAATACAAAGTCCCTCTGGAAGGAATTGCTCCTGGGCTCATTCCAGTCCTGATAATGGCCATAGATCAGATCCAGGTTTGCCTTGCCAGCACCAAAAACAGCACCCAGGGCGAGGTCAGCCTTTTCTGTGCTATAAATTCCCTTCTCATATAAAAAACCACCATAGCTCATTTTCAGCCTGATCTTTTTCCCATCACTGCCGATAGCACTGGTCTCCCCCTCATAGCCATAACCACCAATTCTACTGCCATTCCTGCTGCCGATGAGGCCTCCACCACCAGAAAGCAGGATATCTTCAGGCAGGCCAGCAAACCCTTCAGGCAGCCTGGAATTGAATTCTTCCAGGTCCAGCTTCATATATGCCAGTAATGGACCCCCGTTTAATTTAAAACTACTGGCAACCTCTTTCTGTACTTCATATATATAGGCCTCTAAATCTTCCAGGTCCTCAATAACAGGTTCATCAATCTCTGTTCCTTCACTGGTAACATCAGGTTCTACTTCCATATTCAGATTTACCTCAATCCTCCCTGCCTGGGCCAGGCTGCTAAAAACAAAAACTAAAGCAAGCAGGATAATAAGAAACTTTTTCTTCATAAAAGCTCCCCTTTCAATTATAGTGCACTATTTTGCTAGTACACTGTTATTATATGTAAATTTTCTCTAACTGTCAAGCTGAAAAATGTTATTTTTCAATTAAGTATTTCCAGTATCTCCTGGGCATATTTTGGACCTGCAGGCGGGGATTTTTCCTGGCTTCTATGGCTATATGTTGATAAAAAGACTGCCAGAGGCGCTGATAATGTTTTTCCTCTTCTGTAAGCCGCAGGTCTGGCAAGTTTACCATATCTGTCAAAAGCCACTCTTCCCTGTTATAGACAGCAGCCAGTCCTCTTCTTTTATCATGAATAAGCCAGTCCTGGTCAGCAAGCCTCCTGGCAAAATGGGCTGCCAAAAGTGTAATAATATTATAATCAGGTTCAAAGGGGGCATAAAAAACCCCTCCCTCTATCTTCCGGAAACGCAATAAACCCTTGAGTAAATGAGCCTCTCTGCTGACCTTACCGCTGAGCTGGTTAAGCCGGGCAACAAGCTCATGGTTAAGATAGCTATCAATTTTCCTCCCTATTTTAAAACCCAGCCGTAAATAGTGATAGATCAAAAGACCAGTCTCCTTCTTTTCCGACAGGAAAACATAATAGATTTTTCTCAATGATTGGGGAGATATCTTGTTCTTAATAGCCAGGTACAACTGATCTGATTTCTGCAGATCTGCCTCTACTGGAATTTTATTGGCAAAGAAGGCCGGCTGATATTCATCCTCCCTTAGAATACCCCCGACCTGATTTTTGCTGTAAAAGGCCTCATAAATTGCTGTCAGTAATCCCTGGAAACTGCCATCATAAATAAAGTAATCCATCTTCATCCCTTCCTGAACTCATTGATTTCCACCAGCACAAAAGACTGACAAAAAACTATCCCTCCTGGGCAGGCCTTACTCCTGGGAAAACAAAGAAAGCTGCTGCCTGTCCCCGGCAGAAAGCAACCTGCTTTTAACTAAATCTTCCCTGATGGGAATCCCCCCATAATATTTACCCTGGCAGGTGATAAAATAACGGGCCCTTTTTAATACTGTCCCGAATTTCTCCAGGTCATAATAACTGAGGGAACCATTTCTCCTGGCAGTAACAATTCTTCTGGCAGATTTTACACCAATGCCCGGGACCCGCAGTAAGAGCTCATAATCTGCCTTATTAATCTCCACAGGGAAATATTCCAGATGCCTTAAGGCCCAGTTTGCCTTGGGATCCAGTTCCAGATCAAAATCAGGTTTTTCTTCTGATAAAAGTTCATCTGCCCTGAATTTATAAAAACGGAGCAACCAGTCTGCCTGGTAAAGCCGGTGTTCCCTTAAAAGGGGCGGACTTTTCAAGGCAGGCAAAATACTATCCTTATTTACAGGAACATAGGCAGAATAATAAATCCGGCGCATATTAAATTGGCCATATAGGTTTTCTGATACTTTCAAAACCTGATAATCTGTTTCCGGACTGGCACCTACTATCAGCTGGGTACTCTGGCCGGCAGGAACAAAGGGCCCCGCCTTCCTGTACTTCTTTTTTTCCTCTTGATTTTGCCTGATAGCCTGGCCAATATTTTTCATGGGAGTCAATATAGCAGTAAAGTCTTTTTCTGGAGCCAGCATTTTCAGGCTTTGCCTGGTAGGCAATTCTATGTTAACACTCATCCGGTCTGCATATTTTCCTGCCTCAAATATTAAGGATAGATCTGCTCCCGGTATAGCCTTCAGATGTATATAACCATTGAATTTATATTCTTTCCGTAAGATCCTGACTGTCTTTAAAAGCTGCTCCATAGTATAGTCCGGGTTTCTCAGTACTGCTGAACTCAAGAATAGACCCTCAATATAATTTCTTCTATAAAAATTAATCGTTAGATCTGCCAGCTCCCTGGGAGTAAAGGCAGCCCGGGGCCGCTCATTACCTGCTCTATTGATACAGTATGTACAATTATAGATACAGTAGTTAGTAAAAAGAATCTTCAAAAGGGAAATACAACGCCCATCATCAGACCAACTATGACAGATTCCTGTCCTTGCACCATTGCCTATCCCTCCCGGGGTATTCTTCCGGCTGCTGCCACTGGAAGAACAGGAAACATCATATTTTGCTGCATCTGCCAGAATAGATAGTTTGTCCAGCAAATCCATAAAATCACCTCAGGTTCAGGGAAATCCTTTCTACAAAAATTATACCATACATTTGTTCAGTAGGCAATTAAAAATAATATCTCAGCTGCCTGGTCCAGGCTGGCTGCCCCTTTTCTGGTAATAACAAGGGCTGCTGATTAAAATAAAGCAAAAAAATGCAGGAATTTTGTAAAAAATGTACAATTATAGGAACTAGTATTATCTGACTTATTTTAGTCTCTAATAAAAAAGGAGGATATGTTTATGAATTCAAAAAACACGTCATTTTTCAAGGAAGGGACCTGTCTTTTCTGGAAAAACATAGGGAAGTTATCTCTTTATAACCTTTACCTCTTCCTGATTGCCCTGGCTGTATTCCTGCTTTTTGCCATAATCACCGGCCTGGCTGTTGCCAATACAGATATGGTTGGGTCTCAAATCAGTACATCTGGAATAGTCTTTATACTTCTATTTTTTGCTTTCCTGATCCTGGCTGCTCCGGTCCTGGGTACTGGCTACCAGTATATCTATGTCAAGCTGGCCCGTAAGGAAAGCACCAGCTTTAAAAATATCTTTGCTGGTTTCAGGCATTTCTGGCCAGTCTGGTTAAGCCATTTCTTTACCCAGGTGATAGGCTTTGGCGGTGTTATGCTGGTTTTAATACCCTTACTAATAATTAGTATCGCCCTAGTCATTAACCAAATAGCTATACCAGTCTTTCTGCTTGGCAGTTATTACTGGTTAGATTACCTGCCTGTGGGATTTGTAGTTCTCATCGTAATTCAAATTATCGTTGTTCTAGTTTTCTCTATCTACTGGGCCTGCAAATTACTCTTTGCCCATATTGCTGCCCTTGACAAGAAAGTTCAGCCCTCTGATGCCATCTATTATGCCAATAACCTTAGCAAGGGCAATAAAATGAAGATCTTCCTAAATTTCTTTCTACCCTACATAATTTTAATCATAATCCTTAATATTATAACCTATTTTATCGGAGACACTGGACTCCTGGCCAAAATCTCTGCTTTTGTAATCAGCCTCCTAAATGTATTTATCTTTACACCCTGGGCTTGTTCAATTATTGCTGTTGCCTATGTCAGGATATCTGATGGCTTTGACCAGAATTTATCATCAATTTTCCTGGAAAAATTTATTAGACCAAAAACCAGCCTTGCTGAGCCTGTAAATGAGGCTGAAGAAAGTGACAAAGAAGTAGATGTGAATGAAATAGAGGCAGAAAAAACAGATGAAGAAACAGAAGTTGAAGATTAGAGCCGGTAATAAATAGCTCTTATTATATACCCTTTAATATATACCGATTGATAAAAAAATGCTCCCCGGAGGAAACATTCTTTTGTATTCCCGGGGAGCATCTTCTTTATGTCCATTATTTTTTTATCAGTTTTTATTATGCTTTCATCATCTTTTCCTGTATTTTTCTGCTTCTAATACTTTTCTATAGCAAACCAATTATAGACTATTGATTTTATCCTTCAAGATCTGGTTCACCATTCCCGGATTGGCTTTACCCCTGGTCTCTTTCATTACCTGGCCAACCAGAAAACCGATAGCCCTGTCCTTACCATTTTTAACATCCTCAACTGCAGAAGGATTAGCTTCTATTACCTTCAGGACAATCTCTTCCAGTTGACTGGCATCACTGATCTGGACCAGGCCTTTTTCCTCTACAATCTTCTCCGGATCCTTGCCGGTTTTAAACATCTCTTCAAAGACTGTCTTGGCAATCTTACTACTGATAACACCTTTATCCATCAGCTGCAACATCCTGGCAAGATTGGCAGGAGCCATCTTAACTTCCTCAATCTCCAGGTTTTCCTCCCGGAGTAATCTGAGGAAATCCCCCATGATCCAGTTACTGACAGCCTTGGCATCACTATATTCTGCCACACAGGCTTCAAAATAATCAGCTAATGGCCTGGAATCAGTCAGGACACCGGCATCATATTCCGGCAGGGCATATTCCCTGACAAAACGCTCCTGTTTTTCCCGGGGGAGTTCTGGTAAGGAGGCCAGAATCCTTTCCACCCATTCCTTATCAACCTGTAATGGAGGAAGATCAGGATCCGGGAAATAGCGGTAATCAGCAGCCTCTTCCTTACTCCGCATGGAAATTGTTTTATTGAGGCTGTCATCCCAGGTCCGGGTCTCCTGAATAACCTCTCCCCCCTCTTCCAGTACCTTTTTCTGTCTTTCTACTTCATATTCCAGGGCCCTTTCTACCGCCCGGAAGGAGTTCATATTCTTCAACTCTGTTTTGGTACCAAACTCTTTCTGGCCAAGAGGCCTGATGGATACATTGGCATCACAACGGAGGGAGCCTTCTTCCATATTACAATCAGAAACACCGATATATTCCAGGATCTGTTTCAACTGGGTCAGATAGGCCCTGGCTTCAGCCGGTGTCCTTATATCAGGTTCACTGACAATCTCGATTAAGGGTATACCGGTCCGGTTATAATCCACCAGGCTGGCTGTAGCCTGATCTATACTACCTTCATGGACCAGCTTGCCGGCATCCTCTTCCATATGAATCCGGTTAATACCGATCCTTTTGACTCCCTCTTCTGTATCGATTTCAATAAATCCATCAGAGCAGATAGGGAAATCATTCTGGGAGATTTGATAAGCCTTGGGTAGGTCTGGATAGAAATAATTTTTCCGGTCAAATTTGCTATAACCATTGATGGTACAGTTTAAAGCCAGACCAGCCATAATGGCATAATCCACAACCTTTTTATTTAAAACCGGTAAGGTCCCTGGTAAGCCCAGGCAAATCGGGCAGGTATGCTGATTTGGTTCAGCACCAAATTGGGTACTACAGTTGCAGAAAATCTTGGATTCTGTAGCCAGCTGGGCATGGACCTCCAGTCCGATTACAATTTCATATTCCCTGCTCATTGTGCCACCTCCAATTCTGGCCTTTTATTGCCAAGCTTCAAGATCTTTTCCAGAGAATAAGCGGCCTGAATTATCTTGCCATCTCCAAATTGGGGCCCCATGATCTGAATTCCAATTGGGAGATTTTTGCTGCTAAAACCACATGGGAGGGAGATTGCCGGGATCCCGGTCAGGTTCACCGGTACTGTAAAGGTATCCATCTTATAGCTTTCCAGTGGTTCAGTTACAGTGCCTACTTTAAAGGCAGTATCTCCTGTTGTGGGAGTGATAATCAAATCATAATTCTTAAAGATATCCTCAAATTCCTTGATAAGCAGGGTCCTGACCTTCTGGGCCTTTACATAATAAGCCTCATAGGAATTAGCACTCAAAACATAGGTACCAAAAAGAATCCGCCTTTTAACTTCTTCGCCAAATCCTTCACTACGGGTATTCCCGAACATTTCTGCCACATTGGCAGCCTCTTTACTGCGGAAACCATATCGTACCCCGTCATAACAGGCCATATTTGAGCTGGCTTCTCCAGTAGCCAATATGTAATAAACTGCAGCAGCATATTTAAGATGGGGAAGACTTACTTCTTCAACTTTTGCTCCCTCTGCCTCCATCTTTTTAAATGCTGCCAGAACACTTTCCTTTATTTCCGGATTACTTACCAGGTCCAGGTATTCCCTGGGCAGGGCTACCTTCATACCAGCAAGGTCTTCCTGCAGAAAGGCAGTATAATCTAATTCCTCCCTCTTTACTGAAGTAGAATCTTTTGGATCATAGCCACTGATTACATTCAGGAGTAAGGCAGCATCCTCTACATCCCTGGTAATAGGGCCAATCTGGTCCATGGAACCAGCATAGGCCATCAGGCCATATCTGGAAACTGTACCATAGGTGGGTTTCAGGCCTACCAGGCCACAGAAGGCGGCTGGTTGCCGGATAGAACCACCTGTATCTGTCCCCAGGGCTGCAGCAGCCTCTCCGGCAGCTACAGCAGCTGCAGAACCACCACTGGAACCACCAGGAACATATTCCAGATTCCAGGGATTGCGAGTTTCATGGAAATAGGAAGATTCACTGCTTCCCCCCATAGCAAATTCATCCAGATTGGTTTTACCCAAGAGGACTGCTCCTGCCTCATTTAATTTATCTACAACAGTGGCATTATAGGGGGGGATATAATTCTCCAGCATTTTTGAGGAACAGGTTGTCCTGATCCCTTCAGTGGAAATATTATCTTTAACAGCCAGTGGTATACCGGCCAGGCTTCCCTCTAATTCAGCCCTGATCCTTTCCCTGGCTTCAGTTCCTGTAACTGTCACATAGGCTTTAACCTTATCTTCCACAGCATCAATCCGCTGCAGAAAACTGTCCAGTACTTCTTCGACAGTGATTTCTTCTTTTTCTAATTGAGCCTTTAATTCATGAATACTTAAATCACATAAGTCCAAAACTATTTACCCCCTTCACTTTTTTCACTCTTAACCCATAATCTTTGGTACCCTGAACTGGCCATCCCTTTCCTCCGGAGCATTGGCCAGGGCTCTATCCCTTTCCAGAGAAGGCTCTACCTTATCTTCCCGGAAGACATTTTCCAGAGAAACAGGATAAAGGGTAGGCTTGACCCCCTCTGTATCCACTTCATTGATCTTCTCCACATATTCCAGCAGCTCATTGATCTGTCCGGCAAATTTCCCGGCTTCACTTTCACTCAGCTTAATACTGGCTGCATTGGCAAGTTTCTCAACATCCTTCCTGGCAAGCATTCTTTCACCCCTTTTCTACTTTTAGTATGATTATACTAGACATTTAGTCCCAAATTGGCATATAAGACTTTAAGCATAAAGTCTTTAGCAGCTTTTTGTGATAGTATACTTAAGATTTAGTTTAAAAAAAATCACCTGAAAAGTTCCAAAAACTCTTCTTCCGTAAGTACTGTAACCCCCAGGTCCCTGGCTTTGGCCAGCTTGGAACCACCGCCTTCGCCAGCCACAAGATAATCTGTATTTTTACTTACCGAAGAGCTAACTTTGCCGCCAGCGGCCAGAACCTTTTCCCTGGCCTCTGTCCGGCTGAAATTATTCAAAGTACCGGTAAAGACAAACCTCTTCCCGGCTATCCCTTCCACCAGGGAAGCCTCTTCCTCTTCAGGATCAGTAGACATTTTAACACCATATTGCCTTAGTTTCTCAACAACCTGCAGGTTCTTGTCCTCCCGGAAGAAGTTGACTATACTGCCTGCTATGGCAGGGCCTATCTCTTCAATGGCCTCCAGCTCTTCCCGGCTGGCCCCGGCCAGTTCCTTGATGGATTTATAAGCCCCGGCCAGGACCCGGGCTACACCGGCTCCAACATGCCTGATCCCCAGGGCAAAGATCAGATTATGCAATTCCCTCTCTTTGCTCCTCCCAATGGCCTGTATTACATTACTGGCCGACTTCTTACCCATCCTTTCCAGGGGCAGGAGGTCCTCTTCCCTCAGGGCATATAAATCAGCATAATCCTTCAATAAACCCTTTTCCAGCAATTGGTCCACCAGGGCCGGGCCAACCCCCTCTATATTCATGGCATCCCGGGAGATAAAGTGGAGGATACCTTCCCGCAATTGGGCCGGACAGCCTGTCACATTACTACATCTAAGAACAGCCTCCCCTTCTTCCCGGACAGCTTCTGCACCACAGACCGGGCATTTATCCGGCATCTGGAAGACCCTTTCACTGCCATCCCTCTTCTCCTTAATCACCTTCACCACTTCAGGAATCACATCACCGGCTTTCTGTACCAGGACATGGTCACCGATCCGGATATCCTTTCTCCGGATCTCATCTTCATTATGTAAAGTGGCCCGGCTTATAGTTGAACCGGCAATATGCACAGGCTCCAGGATGGCTGTTGGGGTTAAGGCCCCGGTCCTTCCAACAGTAATTACTATATCCTTAACCAGACTGGTCTTTTGCTGGCCGGGGAATTTATAGGCAATAGCCCAGCGGGGGCTCCTGGCAGTAGCTCCCATCTCTTGCCGTAAGGCCAGATCATTCACCTTGATAACCAGGCCATCTATCTCATAGGGCAAGTCCTCCCGTTTAATAGTCCATTCCTTACAGATTTCAACCAGCTCATCCAGATTCCGGCAGCTTTGGTACCAGTTTACCTTAAAACCCAGGTCCTGTAATAAGGCCAGGGCTTCTGTATCTGTCCTTAATTCCAGATCCTCTACATTAACCAGGTCATAAACCTGCATGGTCAGGGAACGGGCAGCTGCTATCCTGGGATCCAGTTGGCGGACTGATCCGGCTGCGGCATTACGGGGATTAGCAAAGGGCTCCTCACCCTGTTCCAGCCTCTCGGCATTGATTCTCTGGAAATCATCTTTACTGATATAAACCTCTCCCCTTACTTCCAGATTTAAAGGTTGGGCTAATTTCAGGGGCACAGAATGTATGGTCCTGATATTCTCGGTAACCACTTCCCCCACTATCCCATTACCCCGGGTAGCACCCAGAGTCAAAACACCGGCTTCATATCTCAAAACAGCTGTCAACCCATCCAACTTATGCTCCACCAGGAACTCCAGGTCCCTCCTGCCAGCCAGTCTATAAACCCTTTCGGCAAAATCCCTCAATTCACCCTCATTAAAGGCATTGCCCAGGCTTAACATGGGGACACTATGCTCTATCTTTTCAAAGGCTGATAAGGGCTCTCCCCCTACCCGCTGGGTAGGAGAATCTCCACTGATAAGTTCAGGATACTCTGCCTCCAGTTTTTCCAGTTCCCTCATCAATTGGTCAAACTCAGCATCGGAAATCTCCGGTGCATCCAGCACATAATAACGGTATTCATGATAGCGGATCTCTTCCCGTAACTTTTCAACTCTCTCTCTGATTGCTTTCTCCGGCAATCTGACAACCCCCTTCTCCAGAAGGCCTTTTCCTGGATTTATCCTATTAATACTCTTTTTTTCTGCTTATATCAAGAATAATTATATGTTTTCTCAAGGCTAAAGTCAAACAGAAAAGGGCAGGCCACCCTGGCTCTAGACCCTTTTGATGGGGGCATACTCGGCCATCAACCTTCTCACCTTTTTATCACTGAACTCAATCTTTAATACTAAGCCATGGTCATCTTCCACACTGACAATAGTCCCAATCCCCCACTTGGGATGATAAACCTTCTCACCCACCTGATAGTCCTTGCCCACTATACTGTTATTTTTACCTTTATCTACAGCCTTTTCCCCTTCATTACCTTTCCCCCATCTTCCCCCCTCATTCCCGCTGGTAAAGCCACTATTATCTTCCTTTTCATTCAGCCCACTGAGCAATTCAGCAGGAATTTCCGCCAGAAAACGGGATGGGGCATTGGCCTGGTATTTACCAAAACGCATTCTTTCCCTGGCCGAGCTGAGAAAGAGCTCTTCCATGGCCCTGGTTATCCCCACATAACAGAGCCTTCTCTCTTCCTCCAATTCCTCTTCATCAATCATAGAATTAGCATGAGGAAAAATCCCTTCTTCCATCCCCACCATAAAAACAACGGGAAACTCCAGGCCCTTGGCAGAATGGATAGTCATCAAGGTAACATGGTTCCCACCCTCATCCAGTGTATCCACATCACTGACCAGGGAGACCTCTTCCAGGAAAGCAGCCAGGGAATTCTCCCCTTCCTCATTTTGAAAACTATTCATAACAGAAAAAAGCTCCTGGATATTCTCCAGCCTGGTCTGAGCCTCTATAGTTCCTTCCTTTACTAATTCTGCCTCATAACCGGTCTCCTGGATAACCTTGTGCAACAAGGCATCAACAGGCATTTCCTGGCTGGCAGCCCTGAATTCCTCCATCATATCTATAAAAGCCTTGACCTTCTTCCGGTAGGCTGCCCCCAGGCTGGAGTTCTCCTCTACCCTGAAACAGGCCTCGTAAAGGCTCAGGCCCTTTGCCCCGGCAAAGACAATCAGTTTATTTACTGTACCTGCCCCTATCCCCCGGGCTGGTTTATTGATTATCCTTAACAAACTAATATCATCAGCAGGGTTATAGATAAGCCGCAAATAGGCTATAAGATCCTTGATCTCCATCCGGTCATAGAAACGGAGGCCACCAATGATCTGATAGGGGATACCATAACGGAGGAGGTAATCCTCTATCACCCGGGACTGGGAATTGGTCCTGTATAAAACAGCAATATCCTTATAGGAATAGCCTTTCTCCAGGAGTTCCTTTATATTCCTGCTGACAAAATTGGCCTCATCTTTTTCATCAAAGGCCAGGAAATATTTCAGGTCATTTCCTTCCCCTTTATCAGTCCAGAGCCTTTTTTCCCTGCGGGACAAATTATTGGCAATAACACTATCAGCAGCCCTTAAAATCTTCTCCATGGAGCGGTAATTCTGCTCCAGCTTGATAATCTTGGCCTCCGGGTAATCCACTTCAAAATTCAGGATATTCCTGATATCTGCTCCCCTGAAACCATAAATCCCCTGGTCCGGGTCTCCCACCACACAGATATTCCTGTATTTACTGGCCAGTAATTGGACCAAATGATACTGGGCTGTATTCACATCCTGGTATTCATCTATGGAGATATACTTAAATCGTTCCTGGTAATGTTCCAGGACCAGCGGGTATTGTTTAAACAATTCTACTGTTTTCATAATCAGGTCATCAAAATCCAGGGCATTATTCTCCTGTAATCTCTTCTGATACTGGGCATAGGCCTCACCGGTAATCTTCTGAAAAATATCTCCAACCCTATCCAGGTAGCCTTCCGGGTCAATCAGTTCATTCTTGGCCCTGCTGATTTCTGCCAGGATAGCCCGGGGGTTATACTTTTCACTATCTATATTCAAATCCTTCATTACATTTTTCAAAAGGGTTAACTGGTCTGCAGTATCATAGATAACAAAATTATTATCATAATCCAGCTTCCTGCTTTCTTTCCTCAAAACACGGACACAGAAAGAATGGAAGGTACTGACCTGAAGGCCGTCCCTGATACCACCCAGTAAAGCGGTTATCCTCTCCTTCATTTCATTGGCTGCCTTATTGGTAAAGGTAACAGCCATTATATTAGCCGAAGAAATGCCATAATGCTCTATTAAATAAGCAATCCTCCTGGTCAAAACCCTGGTCTTACCACTTCCTGCCCCGGCAAGAATCAATAAGGGGCCATCGAAGTGCTCCACTGCCTTCCTCTGTTCTGGATTTAATCCTGCTAAAATTCTATCTTCTGGCACATAATCACTCCTTACTTCCCCAAAGTGAGCTAACTCTTTCTCCAGGCCTGTCCTTTTTACTGGATAAACATTTGGGGACTTCATAACATTTATTCTATAATTAAAATTGTTTTCCTGCAATGAATTCCAGAGAAGATTTTTGTATATTCTCCCCCGGGCAGGAAATAATATAAATAAAAATTATCCCAACAAAATATAATCTGGAAAACTAAAAGATTTCTTGACCTTCCCTGACCTTATAGGCTAAAGAAATAAAGAGCTAATTTAATATAAGAGGCAATTTTAGCCAAAATCAATTAATTATAGGTATTTCTTGACTTTGACTATCTTTTACTATTCTTTTATAATTAAATTACAGAAAAAATTTATCGGAGGTGGATAATATGTTTAATCTAGTTCCTTTTCAGCGGAGAAATAGGGGTCTGGTAGATCTGGATGATTTCTTTGATGACTTTTTCAATAACTTTGGCAGGTTTGGCCTTACTAATACTGGCATAAATACCTTCAGGACTGATATTAAGGAAACAGAAAATGAATATATAGTACTGGCTGAACTCCCCGGTGTTAATAAAGAAAATATTAATATAGAAGTTGATGAAAATTACATGACCATCACAGCAGTAAATGATGAAATCATAGAAGAGGAAAAGAATAACTACATCCGGAAAGAAAGGAGAAGCGGTCGCTTCCAACGTTCCTTTAATATCAGTGATGTCAAGGCTGATGAGATTAAGGCCAAATATGAAAATGGCATCCTGGAGATTGTACTGCCAAAGGCAGAAAAGGGTAAAAAGAGCAGACATATTGACATTAATTAAAAATCACTTGAATTAAAAGGACAAAATTTAGAAAGAGACCCTTTGAAGGTCTCTTTTTTTCTCTTCTACTATTCTTCTCTTATTCTTCCAGCTCTACAAGAATTTTTTTAATAAGTTTCTCCTCCAGTAAGGCCTCACCCTTGACAGGATACTTATCTTTAACAGCAAGACCACTCTGAGCATAGGCCAGTGCCTTTTCCCGGTCCTTATTTATATAATATTCATAATAGGCTTTTACCCGGAAACCATTTATATCTCTGTCCTTTTCCAGTGTTTTTCCGGCTTTTTGATAATATTCCCTGGCCTTGTCTTCTTCACCGGAAATACAGGCTACATAACATAACTCATAGTATAGAGCAGGTAAAGCGTAGGAGGGGTAAAAAGCCAGATTTTCTTCCATTATCCTGGCGGCTTCCCGATAAGTATCTTCATCATCTTCATAAAGAGCTTTCATGTAAACCTGATTGACAAACAGCAAATCATAAAAATCTGAATAATTTAACTCCTCAATTAGGGGTATATTTAATTCAGTAGGTGGAATTCCGGCACTAAGTTGTGCAGCCAATTTCTTTAACCTGATAAGTTTAATTGCCTGAGGTCTATTAAAAATTAAATCCCAGATAAATTTGCCATCTGTGGGTATAATGTCAGAAGTAAAGGGTAGCAGATTTTTTATTGCCACAAGAAAACCTATCAGAGCTGTAAAGAAAAAAAATCCTGCCAGGAAACCCTCCACATAAAAGAAAGCTATCAATAAAACAATTGAAATAAAGAAATTGAAGACTATTCCTCCGGCATAAAATAATAAATCTGCTTTTCTTGCCCCTTCATTTTCAGAAGGTATCATGATACATGAACCACTATCAAATTCTCTAAAATTGAGGGCAAAATTCATTTTTTCATTTTCATAATTCCAGCTAAAGATGGAAAATCGATAAGAAATCAATCTATAGCCAGCAAGCTTGCCAAATGCCAGATGGCCAAATTCATGAATATTGATTTGTAAAATAATAGCCAGCAGGATATATAAAAGAACCAATAAATGATTTAAATCAGTTTTAACCAATTTGGAAAGATAGTCATAATTATTCTCTAAAAACTTCATTGCAATTACTACCATAAAACTTATTACTATAATACTGGCTAACCACTTTAAAAATCCAGAAAGATAGTTTTTGCTCTGTTCTAATAGGCTTTTTTCCTCCTTTTCTCTTTTCTCCCTCATCAATACTCCCCTCTCCTATATACAATTAATTTACTTCAGCGGTCTCTTATTTAGTATGTTTTTATTGCAATCTATCTTCTTCAACAGCACTTTATTCCACTTCCAGCTTTGCAAGCAATTTTTTGATCAGTTTCTCCTCCAATATAGCCTGGCCCTTCAAAGGATACTTATCTTTAACAGCCAGACCACTCTGAGCACAGGCCAGGACCTTTTCCCTGTCCTTATTTATATAATATTCATAATAGGCTTTTACCCGGAAACCATTTATATCTCTGTCCTTTTCCAGTGTTTTTCTGACTTTTTGATAATATTCCCTGGC
>LFRM01088966.1_pt1 | contig 14847 bp, 17 predicted proteins | sample 618341 | NCBI WGS metagenome assembly LFRM01 (sample SAMN03654438, study PRJNA283298) | anaerobic digester metagenome | isolation source: pool of bioreactors CSTR01a, CSTR02a, and CSTR03a thermophilic anaerobic... | place: Denmark: Kgs. Lyngby | collected 2014-05-21 | reverse complement strand
CCGACCTAAGGGATATCTTCTGCTTGTACATGCTCTTCCCCATTCGTTAAAAGAAGAACTTTTTAATGCTTTTTCTGTCAGCAAATACTCAATTCCCTCTCCAATCTCTGCGTACCTAGAGATATCTTCCGGAGGCATAGAGATAAGTTTAGAACGAAGGAGATTCCATAATCTTTCTTCGCTCGTACAGGCTCGGCCGTTTGCAATTGCCTCTTTAATTATTTCCGCTGAAAAATTGGGCAGCTGTACAAGTGCCTCTGATACTTTCCCATTCGAAATAGATTTTCTTATAGCAGTAGCGCTAGAAAACCCTGCAAGCTCTTTTTCGTGGTAACAGGACCCAAGCCTCATGACGGGCACTGGGGAGATGTCATATTGTTTTTGCTTTATCCTTAGCATGTAAGATAGGGCTAGTGAGTTATTTGAACCTTTTAATTTTTCAACGGTCCCAGGTATAATATGGTCAAGGGCAATCGCTCTTGATTCAACAAAAGAAAAGCCTTTATCTAGTTTTTCTTTTAAACAAAACTTGAAAGGTTCCGGTTCTTCGATTAGAATATCTAAGATTTTGTCCATTTGCCAGTCAGGGGATTCTAGTCCGAAAGAGATGTTTGTAACTATCCCTGTCATTGCTAGGATATCGACTGCAGCGTTTGCGAATACTCCTGCGCTGTGAGCTGAAAAGACGAGAGGAAGTTCAAGAACAAGATCAGCGCCGCATTTTAGCGCGGCCCTAGTTCTATCCCACTTTGAAACAAGTGCAGGTTCTCCTCTTTGGACAAAATTCGATGAGAGCACAACCACTATACCGTCGGCGTTTGAGAGCGAACGGGCTTTTTGCATGTGGTACTGATGACCCAGATGTAGCGGGTTATATTCGGCAACTATCCCTGTTATGGGAGTATGCATAAATTAAATCACCGTCCCCTTTAGGGTAAGAATACCACAAAGAGACGGAGATAATAAGAATAGGGGAGGCAAACTGATTCCAATGAAAATTTTAGTTCTTAACTGCGGCAGTTCTTCTTTTAAGTATCAGCTTATAGACATGGATGGGGAAGTAGTCCTTGCAAAGGGGCTTGTAGAGCGCATAGGAATAGAAGGCTCAAAAATCAAGCATACCAAGACTGGAAAAGATCCGGTTTCGCGTGAAGTTGATTTTCCAAACCATACGGTTGCAATAAAATATGTCCTTGATATGCTTATCGACCCCGAATATGGTGTTATCAAAAATCTAAGCGAACTTTCAGCTGCCGGGCACAGAATGGTCCACGGCGGAGAGAAATTCACTTCCTCTGTTTTGGTTACTCCTGAAGTTATTTCGGCGATAGAACAAGTTATTCATCTCGCGCCCCTACATAACCCTGCCAACCTTCAGGGCGTTTGTGCTCTTATGGAAGTACTCCCCGGAACACCGAACGTTGTTGTTTTTGACACGGCGTTTCATCAGACTATGCCTCCCAAAGCCTTCACTTACGGTATTCCTTACTGCTACTACGAAGAAGACGGGATACGCCGCTATGGTTTTCACGGCACCAGCCACTACTATGTAGCCAACAGAGCGGCTGAGATCATTGGCAAACCTATCGAAGAGCTTAAGATTGTGACATGTCACCTTGGAAACGGAAGTTCTATCACTGCTGTCGACGGAGGTAAATCGGTTGACACAACCCTTGGTTATGGAACGGCCGGAGGAGTTATTATGGGGACACGCAGCGGAAGTCTCGATCCCGCAGTAATGCTCTTCCTGATGGAAAAGCACGGTGATGTTAAGACGGTCAGCGATATAGTGCATAAGAGGAGTGGACTCCAAGGAATCTCGGGAGTTTCAAGCGACCTTCGTGACGTAGAAGAAGCTGCAGAAAAAGGTAATGAGCGCGCTCAGCTTGCTCAGGACATGCTTGTTTACCATGTTAAAAAATATATCGGATCTTATGCCGCAGCAATGGGTGGGATAGACGCGCTCGTATTTACAGCAGGTATAGGAGAAAATGGAGTTTCATTCCGTGAAAAAGTTTGTGAAGGGCTTGAGTTTATGGGAATAAAGACAGATGCCCAGAAGAACAAGGTCCGAGGTAAAGAAGTTATCTTCAGCACTCCAGATTCTAAAGTTACGGTAATGGTAGTTCCAACAGATGAAGAAATGGTAATCGCAAGGGATACTAAACGCTGCTGCGAGGCAGTAAAATAGAATAAGTATGGCTGATTCTATCAAGGTTGCGCCCAATAGTTGGCATCACAGACTTATCCTCCCAGCAATACCGAAGGATAGTACGCCTTTTACCGAGAATTTTTCAGTTACATCTGAAAAAAAGATTAATTATTGGGACCAGCTATATTCTCTGACGACACCGCTTGAAGTTGGAGTAGAGGCTTACAGGGCTGAGGGCAAAATAATAGCAATCATATCAGTTTCCGGAAGCGTTACGGTACCATGTTCAAGATGTCTTGAACCGGCAGGGGTTGCAATTAAGGGAGAATTAAGGTATCTTTTCTCTCTGGACAAAAAAGAGGAAAAAGAAGCTGAGCCGGGCTGTGAGGCAGACGGAGATGAAGATCTCATAATCCTTGATTCGTGGGAGGACGAGATTGACTTGGGACCGTTGGTGTGGGAAGTAATGATAACACTCTTGCCGGCAGCGTATCTCTGTTCCGAAGACTGCAGGGGGCTTTGCCCAAAATGTGGAGTTAACCTTAACAGTTCATCCTGTACATGCGCAGATGAAGAGGGAGACCCCCGCTTTGAAGTACTTAAATCTTTAGTGCAAAAAAAAGAGGAAGACAACTGACTGCAAAAAAAGCAAAATAGTGATAGAATTGCAAAGGCAATATTTTTGCCCAAGATTTAAGGGGGGAACAAATTATGGCAACTCCGAAAAGAAGGATATCTCACGCACGTACACATAAACGTAAAGCACAGTGGCTAGGTGCGCTTACCGGGCCGAGTCTCACAGCTTGCACCCACTGCGGTGAGATGATTGAGACATATAAAGCCTGCCCTGCTTGCGGTTACTACAAAGGACGCCAGATAATAAAAATTTCTGAAGTTTCTAAAGCCGCAAAAGACTAGTAATCTGCCTTATGAGAAATCGGGAGCAAAGGGATAACTCTTGCTCCCGATTTTATATTTAAATATCTCTTTTACAGTCTATCCTACGCTTGGATTATAAATCTAAAATCCAAAGAAATATTCCCTCTGCATGTATTATCCCATTGACAACTTCTAGCTTTTGTAATATCTTCTCTGGTGTTATGACCTGCTAACAATTACTGTTTTCGGGAGATGTCTTATTGCGCTCAGAACAGAAAAAACTTAGGCACAGACGTCTTATAGAACTTATAAGCACGAATCCCCTAATGACGGACGAAGAGATAGCCGCTTCCCTTGTGGTGAGTGTGAGCACAGTGCGTCTTGATCGTGGTTTGCTCTCTATACCCGAACTCAGGGAAAGAATGAGGACAATGGCCGAGCAGGCAACCAGTAAGCTAAAGTCCTTAATGGCAGAAGAAGTAGTAGGAGAGTTGCTTGAACTTGAGCCAGACCAATGGGCTCTTTCTGTATTGAACACGACTAGAGATATGGCATTTAGGCATACAAACCTTGTCGGTGATTATTATTTATATGCTCAGGCAGCAACTCTTGCCATAGCGACGATTGACAGGGATATGGTTGTAGTAGGGTCTGCACGACTGAGGTATCGCCGCGCGGCTTTTGTAGGAGAAAGAATACTTGCAAGGTCAAAAGTTGGGATTCACAAGGGTGACAAGTATGTAGTAAGTGTGCATACACGGGTCGGAGACAGAGAAGTGTTTGTCGGAAGATTTGTTGTAGTCGCTAAGAATTCAGAGGAACTGGCTTAAATGGAGGCTAAAAGATGTTAATAGCACTTGATGCAATGGGAGGGGACCACGCACCGCTGGAGCCGTGCAACGGTGCCATTCTTGCCTGTCGCGAACAACCCCATCTTTCCATTGCGCTGATCGGAGACAGCGAAAAAATAAAACCGATAATAGAAAAAGCAGAACAAAGCGTCAGATCTAGACTGAGTATAGTTCCGGCAGGCGAAGTAATAAACGGAGCGGATTCACCCGCCATTTCTATAAAGAGGAAAAAGAACTCAAGTCTGGTCATAGGATTTGAAATGGTAAAGTCAGGAGAGGCTGCAGGTATAGTCTCATCGGGCAACACAGGCGCAATAGCTGCAGGTGGTGTTATCCTTCTTGGCCGTATCCCCGGAATAGACAGGCCGGGCCTGGGAGCAATACTTCCTGTTTTAAACAGGCCGACGCTGCTTATGGACGTAGGGGGCACTGTGAGGTGTAAACCCATTAATCTTTTCCAGTTTGCACAGATGGGATCGATATATATGAAACTTTTCGGAAACGTTGAAAACCCATCGGTACGTCTCCTGAATATGGGCGAAGAGATCACAAAGGGAGATGATGTTATCTCTGCTGCGAGGGTTTTGATAGAAAATAGCAATCTCAACTATGAAGGATACGCAGAGGCAAATGATATACCTAACGGTATATCGGATGTTCTTATCTGTGATGGTTTTACAGGAAATGTCCTCGTCAAATTTGGAGAGGGGCTGGGTGAACTGCTTAAAGATCAGTTCAAGGCAGAATATACACATCATATTCTACCGAAACTCGGACTGCTCTTCATGTGGCCTGCTATGAAGAGGGTGCTAGGAAGGTTCGACTGGGAAAAAGCAGGAGGATCACCGGTCCTTGGCGTAAATGGAACAGTAATAAAGGTACACGGGCGTTCAAAAAGAAAGGCAGTTTCATACGCGATACTTGGAGCCGCTAATTTCGTCAAACATAACGGTGTCGAGAGAATAAGAGAAGAAATAGCCAGAGGTGGTGCAGAATGATTAAATACATGGGCCGTTCAGCCAAAATATTGGGAACGAGCAAGTATATTCCTGAAAAGATAGTGACCAATAAGGATTTAGAAAAGATTGTAGACACAAACGACGAGTGGATTGTCGAGAGAACCGGTATAAAAAAGAGACACTTTGCGCTGGAAGGTGAAAAGTGCAGTGATTTGGCATACAGAGCAGCGGTACTTGCCCTTGAAGACTCAGGGTTGGCGGCCGACCAGATAGACATGGTACTTGTTGGTACCAATTCGCCGGATACAGTCTTTCCAAGCGTATCCTGTAAAGTGCAGGGCATGCTTGGAGCTGTAAATGCGGGAGCAATAGATATCCAGGCCGGATGCACAGGTAGCCTGACAGCTCTTTCTGTTGCCGCTTCAGGTATTGCGAGCGGTATATGGGACAAAGTACTCGTAATTGGGGCCGAAGTTTTTAAAGATATCATTGACTGGACTGACAGGGGGACCTGTATTCTCTTTGGAGATGGTGCTGGAGCTTGTGTATTAGGAGTATCCGACTCGGAGGCTGTTGGATTTAAATCGACGCGACTCCTGGCTGAAGGTACAAGCCATGGACTGCTCACACTTGAGTGCGATGAGAACCACGTCACGCCCGTCGTTAAGATGAAGGGCAACGAGGTTTTTAGATTTGTAAATACAGTAATGCCTAAGTTTATAAAAAAATTCTGCGAGGATTCTGATGTGAAGCCAGAGGATATCGATTTCTGGGTGTTTCACCAAGCGAATACGAGGATAATTGATGGAGTCTTTAAAAGACTTAACGTCTCCCAAGATAAAACATTAATCAACCTTCCAGAATATGGCAACACCTCTGCGGCATCACTTATGATAACTCTTCATGAGGCGGTAGAGGCAGGTAGGATAAAAAGCGGAGACAAAATCTGCTTTGTAGCTTTCGGGGCTGGTATGACTCTGGGAGCCCTCTTGTATGAGGCATAGGGAGTAATTTCATGTTTGAAAATAACAGTGTGGCCAAACTACTTAAAATAAAATATCCAATCATTCAGGGCGGAATGGCGTGGGTAGCAGATGCAGATCTTGCCGCTGCCGTAAGCAATGCTGGGGGGCTGGGCGTAATAGCTGCTGCCAGCATGCCGGCTGAACTACTGGAAGAGCAGATAGTAAAAATAAGAAAATTAACAGATAGGCCTTTTGCAATGAATATAATGCTCCTTTCTGATACAGCAGACGATGCTCTTGAGATTGCTGTCAAGTACAAAGTTCCTGTAGTTACAACTGGAGCTGGCATGCCAGGAAAGATTCTTGAAAGGCTTAAACCGCTGGGAACAATAGTGATACCTGTAATTGCTTCAACGGCACACGCTGAAAGAGTTTTCAAACAGGGTGCTGATGCTGTTATAGCAGAGGGTAACGAAGCAGGTGGCCACGTAGGAGAAATAACTACAATGAACCTTGTACCTCAGGTCGTAGATGTTATCTCTATCCCTGTAATAGCCGCCGGTGGTGTGGCAGACGGGAGAGGCATGGTAGCCGCCTTCGCCCTGGGAGCACTTGGAGTGCAGATAGGCACACGATTTGTATGTGCAGCTGAATCCAACGTCCACATCAATTACAAAGAAAAAATAATCGGGGCAAACGATAGGGCTACTGTTGTCACAGGAAGATCAACGGGGCATCCGGTAAGGGGTTTTAAGAACAAATTGTCCAAAGAGTTTGATGAGCTCGAAAAAAGAGGAGCCCTGCCGGGAGACCTTGAAAAGCTTGGTGCCGGAAAATTAAGACTGGCTGTAGTAGAAGGGGACACGGAGTGGGGTTCTCTAATGGCAGGTCAGTCTGCAGGGCTAGTTAAAAGAATTGAACCTGCGTCAGCTATTATAGAGGACATAATTAGCGGAGCAATAGCACAGATCGAAAAACTGAAGAGGTTTGCAGACTAATGAAGTATTCTCTGATTTTTCCCGGACAGGGCGCACAAAGGCCCGGAATGGGCAAGGATCTATATAATAAGTTCGAAGCTTCAAGGAGTGTCTTTGAAGAATCTGATGAGGCGCTCGGATTTAAATTAAGCGACATTATTTTCGAAGGAACTAAAGAGGATCTTATGAAGACGGCAATAACTCAGCCGGCAATCCTCACAGTTAGTATAGCAGCACTAAGAGGTTTCGAGAGTGCTTATGGTAAAAAGCTTGAACCGTTCTTGGCAGCAGGGCATAGCCTTGGAGAGTACACGGCGCTTGTCGCTACAGGCGCAATAAGCCTTTCTGATGGAGCCAGACTTGTGCATCTTAGGGGGACTTTGATGCAGGAAGCGGTTCCGGCGGGAGTGGGTGCGATGTCCGCAATCGTAGGAATGAACGTGGAAGAAGTCGTTGCTTTTTGCAAAGAAGCAGCTCAAGGCGAAATATGTGAGGCGGCCAATATAAATTCACAGGAACAGATAGTAATATCAGGACACAAAGGTCCGGTGGACAGAGCCTCTGCAGCCATAGGATTAACAGGCAGGGCAAAAGTTGTGCCGCTGAGGGTTAGTGCACCATTCCACTGCGAACTGTTGCGTCCCGTCGGCGCGAAACTGAGGGATGAATTTGAAAATATAACCTGGACGTCTCCCTCTTGCCCCATCGTCACAAACGCCGCAGCAAAAGCTGTGCAAGATGTGGGAACTCTTAAAGAGGCGCTTTATATGCAGACATTTTCACCTGTTCTCTGGATGCAGAGCGTACTTGAAATGGAAAGAAAAGGAACGGAAGGGTATATTGAACTAGGTACAGGCAGCGTACTTTCAGGTCTAATAAGGAAGATTTCAAAGAGTAAAAGGCCTTACCCTGTAACCGGCCCAGAAGATCTGGAAGTAGCCTTGGAGTTTCTGAGAGGGGGAGTTTGATGCAGAACGAAAGAGTCGCTCTTGTAACAGGTGCAGGCAGAGGTATTGGAAGAACGATAGCGATTGAATTGGCCAGAATGGGATGCTCTGTTGCCCTCAACTATAGCAGATCTGAAAAATTGGCTCATGAAGCAGCTGCAGAGATCGAAGCAATGGGTTGCAAAGCCCTCGCAGTAAAAGCAGATGTATCATCTGCTTCGGAAGTTAAAGATATGTTTGCCTATGTAACGTCAAAGCTAGGTCCCGTGGAGATACTTGTCTGTAACGCAGGTATTACGCGAGACAGCCTTCTGATGAGGATGAAGGACGAAGACTGGAATGATGTAATATCGGCAGACCTTACGTCGCTTTTCTATTGTGCAAAAGAGGCATTGAGGCCGATGCTGAAAGCAAGGTGGGGAAGGATAATAGCGATAAGCTCCATTACCGGTCTTATCGGCAACCCCGGACAGTGCAACTATGCTGCAGCTAAAGCGGGAATGACAGGATTTATAAAGAGTCTCGCTAGAGAAGTGGGCTCCAGAGGAATTACAGCGAATGCTATTGCACCTGGATACATTGAGACAGACATGACTTCAGCGCTCCCGACAGAGTTGAAGGAAGTTTTGATGAAGAATATACCTTGCGGACGGATAGGAAAACCTATTGACGTTGCCAAGGCAGTGGCATTTTTGGCATCTGATGATTCGGAATACATACAAGGACAGGTCATAGCCGTCGACGGCGGAATGACAATGTAGGTAGAATACATAAATTGCAGAGTAAATACAAAAATGGCATAGTAAGATTTGGAAGGAGGTGAACTGTATGAATTTGGAAGAAGTACAGGCAAAACTTAAGGAGATCGTTATGGACCGCCTTAACGCAGAAGAGGAGCAGATCAAACCGGAAGCATCATTTGTAGAAGATCTCGGTGCTGACTCACTTGATATCGTTGAGCTTATCATGGGAATTGAAGAGGAATTTGATATCGAGATCCCTGATGAAGATGCAGAGAAACTCACCACAGTTGGCGAGGCTATGGACTACGTAAAGACCAAACTGGGAGTAGAAGGTTAAACTAAGAAATGAATCTTTTTAGGAGGGGTACATCAAACCGGCCCCTCCTATCTTCGCGGAGGAAAGTCTATGAAAAGAGTAGTAATTACAGGAGCAGGTGCAGTAACACCAATAGGAATAGGAAAAGAAGAATACTGGAAGGCTCTTGAAGAAGGCAAAAGCGGTGTTGGTCTTATAACCCTTTTTGATACTTCTAACCATATCGTAAAAATTGGTGCCGAGATAAAGAATTTTAATCCTGAAGATTGGCTGGATAAAAAAGAAGTCCGCCGCACTGATAGAATACTGCACCTCTCTACGGCTGCTACAGACCTGGCTGTAAAAGATGCTGGACTGGAACTTGAATCTCTGGATAAGAATAAGTTTGGTGTCTACATAGGAAGCGGCGTCGGGGGAATAGGAACCATAAACGACAGCTTTACCACTCTTTTTGAAAAAGGTCCCAACAGAGTGAGTCCTTTCATGGTGCCGATGATGATAGCAAATATGCCTGCGGCCTATGCCGCAATAAGGTATGGTGCAAAGGGGCCTAACATGGCTGTAGTAACTGCTTGTGCTTCCTCAATTAACAATATTGGTGAGGCATATTACTGTATAGTGCGCGGTGACGCAGATATAATGATTGCCGGTGGAGCCGAAGCTGCGATAACTTCTGTTGCTACTGCAGGCTTTACATCCTTGAAAGCACTCTCTACGCGAAATGATGATCCTGAAAGTGCTTCACGACCCTTCGATTTAGGTCGGGATGGTTTTGTAATGGGTGAAGGAGCGGGGATACTTATTCTCGAAGACCTTGAACATGCAAAAAAACGGGGCGCTCACATCTACGCTGAAATCACTGGATATGGGAATACCTGCGATGCCTTCCACATAACAGCGCCTGATCCCAACGGAGAAGGGGCCTATCGTTCCATGTTAATTGCCATGGAGAAAGCCGGCTGGGTTCCTGAAGAAGTTGACCTGATAAATGCCCATGGAACATCAACTCCTTTAAACGACAAGATGGAGACGGCGGCAATAAAAATGCTTCTTGGCGAGTATGGACGCAAAGTTATGGTTCAGTCTACGAAATCTATGATAGGACACCTTTTGGGAGCCGCAGGCGCTGTTGAGACGATAGCCGCACTTTTGGCAATCGAAAAGGGGATAGTCCATCCTACGATAAATCAGTTTGTCCAAGACCCCGAGTGTGACCTCAACACAGTTCCCAATAAAGCTATCAGGGCTGAAGTGAATAAAGTTCTGATAAATAACTTTGGTTTTGGAGGACACAACGGAGTCCTTGCTATCGAACGTTTTAAGGACTGATATGAGCAACAGGGCAGAGAGTGAGGGGCTGACAGAAGATCTTCAGAAAAAGATAGGTTACAGCTTTGAGGATAAAGATCTTCTGAATGAAGCCCTAACACATTCATCATACGCAAACGAGACAGGGTTGCCTTCTCATAATGAAAGGCTGGAGTTTCTTGGGGACGCTGTGCTTGAACTGACTGTCTCTGAACATCTCTATCATAAGTACAGTGAAATTACTGAGGGGCAGCTTACGAGGATCCGTTCACAGATAGTTTGTGAGAGGAAGCTTTACGAGTGGGCCCTGATGGTCGGAATCCAGGGAGTAATAAAGCTAGGTAGAAGCCTTATCAAAAAAGGACCAACAGTCGCTGTTACAGCAAATGCAGCAGAGTCACTCTTTGGCGCGGTCTTTCTTGATGGAGGATACGTCTCTGCACTATCATTGGCTAAGAGCTATGTTGAATTCCATGAGACTGTACTATCGCCCGACAGAGTCGATACAAAGACCATGCTACAAGAAACCTTGCAGGCTATGGGAAAAGGTGTTCCTTACTACAAGACTATAGAACGTTCCGGACCGGACCATTCCCTCTCCTTCAAAGTGCAGGTCACAATAGGAGATGTAGTTCTTGCTGAAGCTTGGGGCAATACCATAAAAGACGCAGAATTCGACGCAGCAAAGATAGCCCTTGAAAAGTTCGTGCAGCCATGATATAAAAAAGAAAGCCGCTTATGCTGCTATCTGAGCCTGTCTGTACTTACCCCTTTGTAACTCTATCCTTACAACACCCAAACTGTCATAATGCATCTTTATAGCCTCGAATTGCGCCTATGCTTTTAAAGATAGGGACTTATACTAAATCTGATCTATCTTTGAATAGTCTATGCAGCCTTTGTCATCAACTATGTCTTCGTTTACGTGTATCTTCTCTATTGTCCCTGCGAACATCTCATGGGATCCGGTAAGGATAGACCCAGTGATTCTACATTCTATGCAGATAGGACATTCCGTAATGAGAGGAGCGTTAACTTTATGTCCCTCTTCTGTTTTAAGTGAGAGACTTGCAAATTTATCCTCATTCTTGCCACTGTGGCTTCCCAGGTAGTCAAAAATCTTTTGCTGATCTTTTGACGGTACATTTACTACAAAAAAGCCTGACTCTTTAATCATTTTGTAAGAGTGTCTTGATGGAACGATCCCAACCATTATCATTGGAGGATCATAGCTGCAGTTGCAGCAGTAGCCGACACACAACGCATTATTATTTCCTTCTTTGTCCCTGCAGGATACTATAACTTTCGGCATGGGCTGAAGACATGAACGAAGACTTGCTTCTCTTTTTTTCATACAGGTTCTCCTCTGCTTAAATATATTTAGACCTTAATATATTCGGTTGAAAATCATACCGCCTAAACCAAGTCATAAATTGATTATAACAGAATGACACATGCAGACTGACTTAAAGTTACGACGATAAAACAGAGTAAAATTCTTTGCAACCGATTGCATAGAATTTGAAAATAAGATATAATGATCTAAATTCGCAGTAAGGAGGAAAAGAAGATGTGCTTAAAAAGAGACCCATCAGCTTTCTTTAGTTCCTTCCGCGGTGATAACAGTCTTTCGTTTGATAGGTTATTATAAAGATCGCCTATGTAGGCGGTCCTTTTTTTATAAGGGGGAGTAAAAATGATAGTCCTAAGAGAAAAAGCAAAGCTTATGAATTCCGATGACCTCAACAGGGTCATAAAGAGAATCGCCCATGAGATGGTCGAGCAGAACAAGGGCACCGAAAACATGATACTGGTAGGTATCCACAGAAGAGGCGTATATCTTGCACGCCGTCTCCAGAAAATAATAGAGACAGTAGAGGGCACAAAGATCCCTTGCGGAGAGCTTGACATCACACTTTATCGGGATGACCTTACTATGCTTTTTGAACAGCCCATGGTCCACAGCACCCGTATGCCTCAAGATATTTCCGGCAAGAATATTTTTCTTGTTGACGACGTCCTTTACACCGGCAGAACCGTACGAGCGGCGCTTGAAGCGCTTGTGGACCTGGGGCGCCCGTCATCTGTCAAACTTGCGGTGATAATTGACAGAGGGCACAGGGAACTTCCCATTCATCCCGATATTTGCGGTAAAAATGTGCCTACATCAGGCAATGAAGTGATTGAAGTGAAAGTTACAGAGCTTGACGGAATTGATGAGGTGGTAATCTGTGAACGCGATGCCCAGTGAGATTGGACAGATCGTTTGGCGACACAAAAATGTGATTGATGTCGACTGTTTCACACGAGAAGAACTATACTTCCTCCTAGATCAGGCGCGCCATATGGAGAACGTGATGGACAGACCGATAAAAAAAGTGCCAGTCTTGCGAGGAAAAATGGTAGTCAACCTTTTCTTTGAAAATTCGACTAGGACAAGAGTATCCTTTGAGCTGGCTGAAAAGATGCTTTCTGCTGATGTGGTCAACTGGTCTGTCCAAGGATCAAGTCAGGCCAAGGGCGAGACAATGAGAGACACGGCATGGACTCTTGAGGCTATGGGGGCAGATATAGTTGTTATGAGGCATGGAGCGGTAGGAGCTGCCCAGTACTTAGCCTCAAAACTCAAGAGAGCCATAATCCTTAATGCCGGAGACGGAACTCATGCGCATCCGACACAGGCGTTGCTTGACCTTTACACAGCATGGAAACACTTAGGGGATCTTGAAGGAAAAAAGATCACTTTTGTAGGAGATGTGCTCCATAGCCGTGTGGCGAGAAGCGATATCATCGCATTTAAAACAGCAGGGTGTGAGGTTGTTCTCTCAGGCCCCCCCACGATGATGCCGAACGAAGTAGATGCATTGGGTTGCAAGTACGAAAAAGATCCTAAAAAAGCAGTAGAGAATGCTGATATGGTATACCTTCTGAGAATACAGAAAGAGCGCCAGATGGATGGTCTTTTTCCTTCTGTAGATGAATATCATCGCTGGTGGGGAGCTGACGACGAACTGATGAAGTATGCGAAACCGGGAGCCCTTGCTATGCATCCGGGACCTATCAATAGGGGAGTCGAAATTGCTTCTACACTTGCTGATGGACATCAGAGCGTAATACTGGAGCAGGTTCGTTCAGGGGTCGCGATACGCATGGCTCTTCTTTATCTTTGTGGAGGGGGCGTCAGATAATGAAAAAAATATTGTTTAAAGGTTTTAAAATATTTAACGGCACAGATTTCTTAGAGAGCAACGAAGTCCTCGTTGAGAACGGAAAAATATCAAAAATAGGCAACGATCTGGACTGTAATGATGCAGAAATAATAGATGGTTTTGGAAAGATCTTATCTCCGGGTTTTGTTGATTTGCATGCCCACTTCAGGGATCCGGGAGGGGAATGGAACGAGGATATTACTTCCGGAGCAAAGGCGGGTGCCGCAGGAGGATTTACTACGTTGGTCGCCATGCCCAATACAAAACCTGCAATATCGGAACCCTCTCTAGTAGAATATGTGCTTAGCCATGGGAAAGCTGCAGGTGCGTCAAGAATACTACCTTCCGGATGTGTCAGCAAAAACAGAGAAGGTAAGGAAATGGCTGAACTTTTAAAAATGGCTGAGGCCGGTGCAGTCTTTTTTACAGATGACGGATCTCCTGTAGCTACAAGCGCTCTTCTCCGCCTTGCACTTATGTATACAGGAGAGGACCAGCCCAGGATAATGGAGCATCCTGAGGACGCAAGCCTTTTTAAGGGTGGTCAGGTCCACGAGGGTAGAGTAAGTGCTCTAAGCGGACTGAAAGGGATACCTGCGGCATCAGAGGAGATAGATGTAGCAAGAGGTATAGCTATTGTCAGAGAAATTGGCAGCAGAATTCATTTTACCCACCTGAGTAGTAAGAACGCTTTGGAGCGAATCAGACAGGCCAAAAAAGAAGGTCTAAATGTCACGTGTGATACGACCTTTCACCATCTGACCCTCAATGAAAACGCAGTTATCAATAGCGGCTATAATTCGAGATACAAAGTTAATCCCCCACTAAGAAGTATTGAGGATCAAAAATCACTCTGGGAGGGACTGCAGGACGGAACTATAGACGCAATAGTTACAGATCACGCTCCATGGCACTTGGATGAAAAAGATGAACCGTTTGAGGATGCACCTTTTGGTATCGCTTCGCTTGAATGCGCAGCGGCCGTCCTGATAGACTTTAAGGATAAAAACTATCCGGATGTTCCGCTTGAGCTGATCCTGAAAAAAATGACGAGCGCTCCGGCGTCGCTTATGCCTGAAAAGTGGCAGTCACTGGGCAGGATAGAAGAAGGTTTGCTTGCTGATATTACCCTGATAGACATGGAAAGAACAAGAGTCGTAGACTGTTCGACATGGTTCAGTAAAGCCAGATGTTGTCCATGGGAGGGTATTGCACTGACAGGATGGCCTGTCATGACTTTCGTTGAAGGTAAAATGATCTGGCAAGACGATGAAGATCTTTAGTTATTGACATGTGCATGAACCTCTTCGTGTGAGGTTTTTTTGCGGATGTGAACTCTTAAAGTGAAAGTTATAATTCGGAGGTGTTGGTTTGGAGAATAGAAAATGTGAGCTTATCGTTGCGCTGGACCTGCCCACTTTGGGAGAAGCCAGAAGTTTCTTGGAAAAACTGGATAAAGCTACTCCCTATGTCAAGATAGGACCCAGACTTTACGCGATGGGCGGAGCGACTTTTATAAGTGAAATAGTAAAAAAAGGATA